>Ga0070708_100000021_pt1 | contig 114318 bp, 90 predicted proteins | sample KBSK5503metaG_FD_65469 | JGI IMG/M metagenome (GOLD analysis project Ga0070708, IMG submission 65469) | Corn, switchgrass and miscanthus rhizosphere microbial communities from Kellogg Biological Station, Michigan, USA - KBS K5-50-3 metaG | ecosystem: Host-associated > Plants > Roots >... | reverse complement strand
CCCTCCACCCTCCACCCTCCACCCTCCACCCTCCACCCTGATGTTAGGCAGCCATCCGCCGCCGCCCGACGACGATTGTGATGTTGTCCGTCCCGCCACGCTCCAAGGCCAAGTCGAGCAAGGTCCGGCACACTTCCTCCGATCCACCGTGGGTGGCGATCTGCTGGGCGATTTCATCGTCGCTCACGTGCTTCGTGAGCCCGTCGCTGCAAAAGAGCAGCACGGATCCGAACCGATCGATCCGCACGCGCGTCACTTCCGGCAACGCGTCCTGTCCGCCGATGGCACTCGACAGCACGTGGCGGTACGGCGAAGCCAGCAAGCGCTCTCGCGGCATGATGCCTTGATCGACTAGGTCCTGCGCGACCGTCTGATCGCGCGTGACTTGGTGCAGCTTGCCATTCCAGTAGTAATAACACCGGCTGTCGCCAAGCTGCACGACGTACAGCCAAGGCCACACGGCAATGCCCAGTGTGAGTGTCGTTGCCATCGCCGTCTCCTCGGGATGCCGCGACGCTTCGGCGCGCACGGCGTTGTGCGCCTCCAACGCCGCGGTCCGCAATGACTCGAGAAACATTTCCTCGTGCGACGTTCCAGCCGCGTGGTAGCACCGCAACGTCGATGACACGTACCTCGTGACGGCTTCGGTGGCGATTCGCGACGCAACGCTGCCGCCCGATTGTCCGCCCACGCCATCGGCCACGAGCGCGATCGTCGCGAGTCGCTCGCCGCGCAGCGGCAGCTCATCGACGCCGGGTAAGCTCGTGGCGTGCACCATCACTTCTGGGTGCACCGTGGCCGCGAGAAAGTGATCCTCATTCTCTTTCCTGACTCGTCCGGGATGCGTGAGCCCGAAGAGATCAAGCTCGTCGTCGCGGACGCGCGGACTCTGATGCGTATTGGTCGTGAACAGCTCGGCGACTTTCATTGGGCCTCCGCTTCAACCCGGCCTCACTACACCTAGCATCGCGATCGTCGCTCGCGAGAGCAAGACGGGTTGCGCCTCGCTACTCGTCCTTGCGGGCTTGCGGGCACGTCAGAGGCGCGATAGGGATTAGTTCGTTTCGCCACTATCTGACCCTCGCCCCTTCGACAATGTCCGAGATCGCCTCGCCGACCACGTATGATCGCCGGGCCTTCATGGCCTATTTCAGCTCGATCGGACTCGGAAGCACGCTGCTCCCCGGCGTACTATGGGGTCAGTTGCAGCAGCAACAGCAAGGTCCGGACATCACCAAGGAAATGATCGCGTCGTCCGAGGAAATCTCGGGTGTGCATTTCTCCGATGAGGAGCGCACGCAGATGGTGCGCAACCTCCAGCAGATGCGCGGCAGCATCCAGCAGCTGCATCAAGTGCCGCTCGACATGAGCGTCTTTCCGGCGATCGTGTTCGACCCCGTGCCGCCGGGGAAGGAGCTCGCAAAGAAGGCCAAAGCGAAGATGGTTCGCGGCAACGTTCCGGTCATGTCGCGACCGGGAAGTCTCGACGAGCTGGCCTACGCGCCGGTGACCCAACTCTCGGAGATGGTGCGAACACGAAAGGTCAAGCCGTCCGAGCTGACCGACATGTATCTCGCGCGGCTCAAGCGCTACGACCCGCAACTACACTTCGTCATCAACCTCACGGAGGAGCGCGCGCGCAAACAGGCGAGCGACTTGGACGCGGAGATTTCGCGCGGCAAGTACCGGGGGCCGCTGCACGGGATCCCGTGGGGCGCGAAGGACCTGCTCGCGGTGAAAGGCTACCCGACCACGTGGGGCGCGGGACTCTACAAAGATCAAACCTTCGACTACGACGCGACCGTCGTGAAGCGCTTGGATGATGCGGGCGCGGTCCTCATAGCGAAATTGACACTTGGTTCACTCGCGCAGGGTGATCGCTGGTTCGCTGAGCGGACGCGTAACCCGTGGAACCCGGAGACGGGGTCGAGCGGCTCATCGGCCGGGCCCGCGTCGGCGACCGCCGCCGGATGCGTCGGCTTCAGCATCGGATCCGAGACCAACGGCTCCATCACATCGCCGGCCCGCGTTTGCGGCGTGAGCGGATTCCGGCCGACGTTCGGCCGCGTCCCCCGCACCGGCGCGATGGCGCTCTCGTGGACGACCGACAAGCTCGGCCCGCTTTGCCGCAGCGCCGAGGACTGCGCCCTCGTGTTCGACGCCATCCAAGGACCCGACGGTCAGGACTACTCGGTCAAGCAGTTTCCGTTCAACTGGAACGCCGGTACCAAGCTCTCGCAGTTGCGGATCGCGTACATCAAGACCAGCAACGGACGCAACCTGTTCGAGCGACGCGATGTCTCGGGCGCAACCGTGCCCAACGCCGAGGCACTCAATTTCCTCAAGGTGCTCGAGTCGCTCGGCGCCAAGTTGGTCGAGATCGAAGAGCCGACGCCGAGCTACGGTTTCCTGGATTCGATCATTCTCAACGCGGAATGCGGTGCGGCCTTCGAGGGTGACACGCTCAATGCCAAGATCAAGGAGCTCGAGCCGTACAGCAGCTGGCCGAACGCCTTTCGCGCCGCGCAATTCATTCCGGCGGTCGACTACGTCAACGCCAACCGCGCTCGGATTCGCGCCATGAACCAGACGTGGGAGCTGTTCGAGAAGTATGACGTCGTGCTCTCGCCGCAAGAGAACACGTCGGTCACGAACATCACCGGGACACCATCCATTGTAGTCCCGACGGGATTCGCCATCCCGGCACCAAACCAGGGTCGCGGCGGACGCGGCGGAGCGGGCGGCGCGGGCGGGGCCGGAGGACGAGGTGCCGATAGCACTCGGGCCGCGGCCCCGCCGACTCCGCCGCCACCGACCCCGACCGTTCCGGTGCCGACGTCGATGTACATCATGGGGCCCATTTTCCAGGACGAGAGGAATCTGCTCGTCGCCCACGCGTTCCAATCAGCGACCGATTTTCACAAGAAACATCCGCCGCAGTTCGCGTAGCCACGCGGAACCGGGGCAACAAATTACAAATCCGCTACAGGCGCGACCGCACTGTTTGCGCCTGGCGGTGTCTAACGGATGAGGGCTGGTGCGAAACCGCCAGTGCCCGGTTCCGGTAGTGCTATAGCCACCGCGTTCTCGGAACGCTAATGTCAGCATCACCGCTTTCGGACGTAGACATTCTCAGGTCGCCACCAGGCCCGCCTGCCCGGTCGCACGCGCAATCGCGCACGCCGGTCGCATCGGAATCGCTCGCCGAAACTGGCGAGTACAGCATCTTCGGTCTGACGCGCGCCGTCGACTCGGCGATCGTGCGCGAGCGTCAAGTTGGGTTCACGCTCATTCTGTTCGGCGTCGCGACGATCATCGCGCTGCTCTATTCGGTCGAGCGCTACTTCTACAGCCGGCTGGTCGGCGAGCCGCTTTCGCTGTCGAAGCTCGTTCCCGCTGAGCTGGTCTTCACGTATGCGTGGGCGCTGCTCACGCCCGTCGTGATGTTGATGGCCAAGCGCTTCCCCGTGCGCGGTGGGGAGCAGCGAGCGCGAAACTGGGTCGTCCAGATCGCCGGGATGATCGGCTTCATCATGACCCACGTGGCGCTGTGCGCTATCGCCGCCGCCGCGCTCGAGCCGGGCGTCACGCTTCGCACGGTGCCGACCGTCTTTGGTCAGTATCTTCTCTCGTGGACGGTCCTCGACGCGATCGTGTTTTGCGCGCTGGTGACGGTCCATCACGCCGTCGTGTATTACCGAGTCTCCAAGGATCGCGCGCTCCGCGCGTCGCAGCTCGCGGCACGGCTGGCGCAAGCGCAGCTCCAGATGTTGCGCATGCAACTGCAGCCGCATTTCCTCTTCAACACGCTGCATTCCATCTCGGCGCTCATGCACAAGGACGTCCGCCGCGCCGATTCGATGATCGCCGCGCTGAGCGATCTGCTCCGCATGTCACTCCAAAACATCGGCGCGCAAGAAGTGCCGCTTCAGTCCGAGCTCGACTTTCTACAGCGCTACGTCGAGATCATGCAGCTCCGCTTCGGCGAACGGTTACGCGTCTCGATCGACGTCGAGCCGGAGACGCGCGACGCCCGCGTACCCAACCTCTTCCTCCAACCGCTCGTCGAGAACTCGTTCCGGCACGGCTTCGGCGATCTCGGACAGGGCACGATCGCGATCTCCGTGCGGCGCGATGGCGACATGCTGCGCTGCGTCGTCGTCGACGACGGACGCGGACTGCGCGCCGGCCACAAGGAAGGCGTCGGTCTCGCGAGCACGCGGCAGCGGTTGGCTCATCTGTATGGCGATCGGCACGCCTTCATTGTCCGGGGTGCCCCCGGTGAAGGCGTTCATGTAACGATGGCGATTCCCTTTCACCCCTTCGAGCGTACGGCGGCCGACTGATGACTGACACGACAAAAATCCGAACCGTGATCGTTGACGATGAGGAGCTCGCGCGCGATCGCATTCAAACGCTGCTCGAGCTACAACCCGACGTTGAAGTCGTCGGCATCTGCACCGACGGCCCGAGCGCCGTCGAGGTGATCGACCGAACCCAACCCGATCTCGTCTTCCTCGACGTCCAGATGCCGGGCATGGACGGCTTCGAGGTCGTGGAGAATCTCGAACGCACAAAGCTGCCAGCGGTCGTTTTCGTCACGGCGCACGATGCGCACGCGCTGCGCGCCTTCGAGATTCATGCGCTCGACTTCCTGCTCAAGCCGTTCGATCAGGCGCGATTCGAGAAGGCGTTGGAGCGCGCACGCGGGCACCTCAGCCAAACCAAGGGCACGACGGTGCTCGACTCGCGGCTCGTCAGCCTGCTCGAGGAGCTGCACGAGGAACGCAAATACTCGGAGCGACTGATCGTCAAGTCGAGCGGGCGCGTGTTCTTCGTTCGTACCGAGGAGATCGATTGGGTCGAGGCGTCGGGCAACTATGTGAAGATTCACACGAAGAGCGACGCCCACCTACTACGCGAAAGCATGAAGAACATGGAAGCGAAGCTCGACCCCAAGACGTTCGTCCGCATCCACCGCTCGGCGATCGTGAACATTGATCACATTAAAGAACTCGAACCATGGTTCCATGGCGAGTACATCGTGATCATGCGCGATGGCACGCGGCTCACCGCCAGCCGGGTCTTCAGCGACAGGCTGAGCGCGTTGATCGCCTAGCGCCCGATCGAACGCGGGAATTGGCGAAATTGGCGAAATTGGGGTCAGACTCCATTTGGCTGCGGAATTGGGGTCAGACTCCATTTAGCTGAAATGGAGTCTGACCCCAATTCTCAGTGGCCGAGCCCCGCGTCTCTGAGGGCTTTCTCGAGCGTCGGCTGCTTGAACTTGAATCCGTTCTCGAGCAGCCGGCGCGATCGAACGCGCTGACTCGCGAGGGCGGTTTCTTCGGCCATCTGGCCGAACAGGAGCGTCAGCGCGAACTTCGAGATGGGAAACACCGCGGGGCGGCCAAGTACATGGGCCAGTGTGCGAGTGAACTCTGCATTCATGACTGGATTCGGCGCGACGAGATTCACCGCGCCGGACACCGAATCCGCGCGCAATAAGAAGGCGAGCGCCGCGACGGCGTCGGATAGCGCGATCCAGCTCATCCATTGATGCCCATCGCCAAGGCGACCGCCAAGGCCAAGCCGGAATGGAAGGAGCATTTTCGCCAACAGTCCACCCTCTCGCGCTAAAACGAGACCCGTGCGCAGGTGGGCGACACGGATCCCCGCATCGGATGCCGGCGCGGTTGCGTCTTCCCACGCCTTGGCTACGTTCGCCAGGAAATCGTCGCCGAGGTCGCTCGATTCATCGAGAATCGCGTCGCCGCGGCTGCCGTAGATCCCGATCGCCGAACCACTCAACATCACACGCGGTTTCACCGGCATCGCCGCGATCGCGCGCGACAGGATCGTCGTGCCATTCACTCGGCTCGATCGAATACGCGCGCGGGTGCCGGGACTCCATCGTTGTGTCAAGCTTTCACCAGCGAGGTTCACGACGGCGTTTACGCCGTCGAGCGCACGCGCATCGAGCTGTCCGCGCTCCGGGTCCCACGAGATCTCGTCGGCGCCGCGCGCCGGACGACGCACTAGACGCTTGATCTGGTGACCGCGTCCCTCGAGCGCGCCCGTCAGGGCCGATCCAATGAGACCGCTCGAACCGGAGACCGCGATGACCATTCGCGTCCAGTCGCGTGTGTTCACCGGCGTAATTGTCATGCGAGAAGGCCGAAACGTCTCTGCGATCGAGTGCCGGGTCGAACGCGACTCGCCGCTCAGGCGAAACGCTAGACGAATCTTACCGAGTGGTGTCGTGGAACTGCAGGTCGCTCGTGAGCTCCCTCGCGCTACGCGAGCGCCACCCGCCACACAGGTCGCCGATTCGCGCTACAGGTCGCCGGAGTCGAGAACGCGGCGCGCGACGCGCTCGATCACATCAGCCTTCTCGTAGGCGCCACTTTGAATGCAGTGTCGAATGCGCTGCGCCACCGCCGGGTTCAACATCTCAGACTCCGCGGCTCGCAAGGAGCGATCGGTCTCGCGACGGATCGGATCGGTGTCTTTCGGATGGATGTGCATTTTTTTCCTCCCGCCAAACAGTATCGGCGACTCGGTTGGATTCTTAAACCGCGCGCGAGCGATGTAGGGTGCCCCATCACTGACCCGCACCGACGACGCGTCGCGCGCCTTTTGCGGCGCTCCAATTCGTCTAACAGCGTGTTAGTGGCGCTAATATGATATGTGACTGTTGCGTGAAGAGTGCTTGAGTATGTCGCCTCAACGGACGTCGCCGATGCTTGTGTTGAGGGCATTTCGGTAGAGAGGTCGGAATAGTTGACCTACGTCCCGGTCACCGGCAATAGTTGCCGCTGAGGCGGCCATGCGTCCTTCCCGAGTAACGTCCCCTCCCCGGAAAAACTTTCGGCCGGCGTCCAAATCATTCTATGGCAACGATTCTCTGTCTCGACGACGAGCCAGCGATCGGACTGATCCTGCAAGACACGCTCGAGCGAGCCGGGCATCAAACGGTGCCGGCTCACAACGTTCCAATCGCGCTCCAAGCGCTGAAAAATGGAACGGTCGATCTGATCATCTCCGACTATCGCATGCCCGGTCTCACCGGGCTCGAATTCCTCGCGCTGCTTCGGCAGGAGGGATACGAAACGCCGCTGATCATGCTGACCGGGTATGGCAGCATCGAGCACGCGGTTGCGGCCATCAAGGCTGGTGCGATCGACTACATCACGAAGCCCGTTCGACCGGAACAGCTCGAGCTCGCGGTGAACCAGGCGCTCGAGGTGGTGCGGCTGCGGCGGGAGAATGACCGCCTCCGGCGCGAAGTGATGGAGTTTCGCAACGAACGCCAGATCATCGGCGACAGCTCGTCGATCCGGCGGGTCTTGCAGACCATCGCCACCGCGGCGCCGACACGCGCGACCGTCTTGCTCGAAGGAGAATCGGGCACGGGCAAGGAGCTGTTCGCGCGCTCGATCCATCTGCAGAGCGACCGTCGTGATGGACCCTTCATCCAGCTCAACTGCGCGGCGCTGCCCGAAGGGTTGGTCGAGAGCGCGCTCTTCGGTCACGAGAAGGGCGCCTTCACCGGTGCGATCAAGCGAGTGGAGGGCGCGTTCGAGCGTGCGAACGGCGGAACGCTGCTGCTCGACGAGATCTCCGAGATGCGGCTCGACCTGCAAGCAAAGTTGCTTCGCGTGCTGCAGGAGCAAGAGTTCGAGCGCGTCGGCGGTTCGAGCGCGATCAAGGTGGACGTGCGTATCGTCGCGACGACGAACCGCGACCTCGCCGCGTTCGCCGCCGCGGGAAACTTCCGGCAGGATCTCTACTATAGATTGAGCGTCATCCCGGTTCGGCTTCCGCCGCTCCGTGAACGAAAGGAGGACATCCCGCTCCTCGCGTACCGTTTCGCGACGCAGTACGCACAAGAGATCAGTAAGGAGATTTCGGGGATCTCGCCGCAAGCCCTCGAGCTGTTGCACGGATATCATTGGCCGGGTAATGTCCGCGAGTTACAACACGCCGTCGAGCGGGCGGTGATCCTGACCGGCGAGCCGTTGTTGCCGCTGCACGCGTTCGACGGCCAGCGGTTCGGGCTGAGCGGTGCGTGGAGCGGGCCGACTCCGACACGCATGCCGGGAGATTTTTTTGGGATGAATGGCGATGGGATCGCTGCCGAGCTGGCGGTTCCAGATGGCGCGGTCGTGTTGACGTCGCTCAATGTGGATGAGGCCGAGGTGAAGCTCATCCAGCGCGCGCTGCTGACGTCCGGTGGAAACCGAACGCGTGCGGCGGACCTGCTTGGCATGAGTGTGCGAACGCTCCGAAACAAACTGAACGGCTCGAAAGTCCGAGCCTCCGGAGGATGAGACGAATGATGACTCGTGCGCGAGTGGCGACGACGATCATTGGCGGGGTGTGGGCATTGGGCTGCCGCACCCCGTCGTCTGTTGCGACACCCACTCTCGCGGGCGCGGGGAACGGCGCGGTCAACATGTCGTGGCCGGCGCCGTCGCCCGGCCGAACGTTCACGCTCATGCCGACGCCGAAGACGGTCGCCATCGGCTGGTATGATGCCGCCGGCGAGCCGGTGCTTCGCGTCGGCAGTGGAGATGAGTTGATCGTTCGCGCCTTGTCCACGTGTAGTCCCGCTTCGCTCGTGCGCGCGGGACTCGATACGGCGCGCGTCGAGCAACTCGCCAACGACATTTACGCCGCGCGATCAACGATGAAGACGGGACCGGGTGGGCATATCCTTACCGGTCCGATCTACGTCGAGGGAGCGGATTCGGGCGACGTGCTCGAAGTGCGCTTCAAGTCGATCAAGCCTGTGATCAACTACGCGTGCAACTCGTTCGGACCGCGGAGCGGCTTTCTGCGCGAGGATTTCCCCAACACGTCGCGCTCGAAGATCATCGAGCTCGATACCGTGCGCATGCTCGGACATTTCTCGAGCGGGGTCACGATTCCGCTTCACCCGTTCTTCGGCAGCGTCGGCGTCGCTCCGCCGGCGTCGATGGGCCGCGTGAACAGCGCGCCACCAGGGATTCATGCCGGAAACCTCGACAACAAGGAATTGGTCGCGGGCTCGACGCTCTACATCCCGGTGTGGACGAAAGGCGCATTGCTCGAGATCGGCGACGGGCACGCGGGACAGGGCAACGGCGAGGTCGACATCACGGCCATGGAGACGTCGCTCGTGGGGCATTTGCAGGTCGTGGTACGCAAAGACATGCACCTTGGTTGGCCGCGCGCCGAAACGCCGACGCACTACATCGCGATGGGAATCGACACGTCGCTCACCCAGGCGACGAAGATCGCCGTGCGCCAGGCGATCGAGTTGTTGGTTCAGGTCAAGGGCATGTCGCGCGAAGACGCGTATCAGCTGGTGAGCGTCGCGGGCGATGTCGACATCACGGAGCTCGTCGACGGCACCGTCGGAGTCCACGTGATGATTCCCAAATCGATCTTCACCACGTCGCGCTAGCGCCTTCGGAAAGTAGCTCGCGGCTCGTTGCTTCAGGCTCACTGCTATCTCACGTCGCCGCCATTGCAGCGAGGCGTTCGAGCACAGCGGCCAGATCCGGCTTGTCGTCCAACACCGGCGCCACTGGATCGCGACCGAGCCGCTCCATCCGTTCGATCGCCGTCTTGATCGTGAACGCACGCGGATCGAGCGATTGATTGACTTCGTCCCATGTGAGGGGCATCGACACGCTGGCGCCTGGGAGCGGGCGAACGCTGAACGGTGATACGATCAACTGGCCATGACGATTCTGTAAATAGTCGAGATAAACCTTGTCGCCACGCTTCGTCACGTGGCGCGTGATCGTCGCGATGTCGTTGAGCTCGCGGAGGACGAACCGTGCGAGCAGCTCGCCGAGCGTCCGGCATTGGGCGTACGTGCATTGCCGCCCGAGTGGAAGCAGAACGTGGAGACCTGTCTTGCCGGTGGTCTTCACGTAACTCGGCAGGCCGATCGACTCGCACAGCTCGCGCATCGCGATCGCCGTCCGTATGACGTCGGAGAACGGCGCCTCTTTTGGATCGAGATCGATCACGCACCAGTCGGGCTGCGCGAGTGAACCGACGCGACTGTTCCAGATGTGCATCGGGATCGAGCCCAAGTTGGCAACGTAGAGCAGCGCCTCGATACTATCGCAGACGAAATACCGCACGTCGCGCTGCGAGTCCTCGCTCCAGATCGGGACCGTGCGAATCCAGTCGGGCGCGAACTCAGGCGCGTCTTTCTGATAGAACGACTTGCCGTCGATGCCGTCGGGAAAGCGCGTCATCACGAGCGGTCGGTTTGCCAGATAGAGCGACATCCACGGCCAGACCGCGCGGTAGTAGTCGACGAGATCGCCTTTGGTATATCCGTCGGCCGGCCAATACACCTTCTTGAGATTCGAGAAATTGAATGTCTTCTCGGGCGCGGGTCGCGGCGGTGGTGCCGGCGGATCGACCGTCACCACAGTTGGCGTCGCGTCCGTTGCCTCGGTGACGACGCCTTGCCGCTCGCAGTCGCGCGCGTTCTTGTCGTGTCGCATGCGCAAGAACGTCGCGTGTCGGAGCACGCCATCCGGTGTCCACTCGCGAAAGCGGACTTCGCAGACGTTGACGGGATCGACCCACGTCGTCGTCTTGATCTCCGGGATTTCGACGGCACCCGCCCCGATCGGTGGCGCGCACGGTGGATCACGCCGGATGATCGGATCGAGCAGCGCCTTGATCTCGGTGAGCAGCGCGTCGTTGAATCCCGTGCCGACCCGGCCGGCGTAGACGAGCGTCCCGTGAACCATGTCGGCCAGTTGCAGCGCACCGAAGTAGCTGCGCGACCCTTTGGGCTCGGTAAAGCCAACGATGACGAAATCGCCGCTGGGTTCCGTTTTGATCTTGAGCCAGGCGTCGGTCCGACCGCCGCGGTACGGCGCGTCGGCGCGTTTGGCGATGACGCCTTCGAGGCCCAGCGCCGCGACTTGGGCAAGAAACGCGTCGCCCTCACGCTCGATGTGATCGAGCGTGCGCACGGCGCCGAGCCTGGGCAGCGCTTCCATGAGGAGGGCCTTACGTGTCGTGAGCGGCAACGGACGGAGATCAAAGTCTTCGAATGCCAATAGATCGAACGCGTAGAACGTGGCCGGTAGCTCGACCGCGGCGCGCTTGATGTCGATCGTCGAGCTGAGACGTCCGCGCTGCTGCAGCCGCGCGAAGCTCGGCTTGCCGCTCGCGTCCATCACGACGACCTCGCCGTCGATAATACATTCATCGATCGGGAGCGCCTTGATGGCGCGCGCGATCTCGGGGAAGACCGCGGTGTAGTCGTTGCCGTTGCGCGTGAGCAAGAGCGCTTCGCCGCGTGATTTGCTCGCGATCAAGCGATAGCCGTCGAGCTTGAGCTCGAACACCCATCCGTCGCGCGTGAACGCTTTGTCCTCTGGCTCGGCGAGCATGACGTCGACGGATTGCGGATCGACCCGCGTGCGCGGCGCGCCGGTCTGCTCGACTTTCGCGCGAAGATCGCCCACGGGACTTCGGCCCGCCTTCACTTCTTCGACCGTGAGGCCCGAGAGCACCGACGTCTCGTCGAACTGATCGCCTGGCGACGCAACGAATGAATCGCGTTCCTTGATCAGCAGCCAATCGCGTTCGCTCTTCTTGATTTTCACGAGCGTCCATTTGCCGTGCAGCTTGTAACCGCGCAGCTCGAACAGCAGCTTCCCTTTCTCGAACCCCTCGCGCCAATCCTCGAGCGGCACCCATTCACCGCGATCCCAGACGATGATGCCGCCGGCGCCGTAGTTGCCGTGCGGAATGATTCCCTCGAAGTCGCCGTATTCGATCGGGTGATCTTCGACCTTCACCGCCAGGCGCTTGTCGTTCATGTCGTACGACGGTCCCTTGGGCACCGCCCACGAGCGTAGCACCCCGTTCATCTCGAGTCGAAGATCGAAATGCAGGCGGGTCGCGGCATGTTTGTGAACCACGAATAGCCGCCCGGGCGCGGCCGACACCGTGCCGGTCGGCTCCGGTGACGTGTCGGGGGATCGCTTTGCGCGATATGCGCTCAGACTGTCGTCCACGCGCGAAACCTATGATGCCATGCGTCGACGTGACATAGCGGGTCTTCTCGCGCGGCATTCGTCAATCGCGTGTGGAAAGCGTGTCGAAAACTCTGTCGAAAAGTTCGTGATCACCAACCGCTTGCAGTCGATCGTGCAACACACAAGACTTGTTGCGTTTCGCGGCGCGACGCGTCGTTGACAGCACTGATCTTGCCTGAGTCACCCAGGGCGAAGCGAAGGATCTCGCGTGAGTCCAGCAGATCGCTCGTCGCTGCGCTCCTCAGGATGACATCAACCTCGGACCCGCCTTATGCCAGCTCGCTCGATCGGCACTGCCACCATTTCGTTCGGGCTCGTCTCCGTCCCGGTCAACCTCTATTCGTCGTCCGAGTCAAAGGCGAGCGTGTCCTTCAACATGCTGCACAAGAAGTGTGGCTCGCGCCTCAAGCAGCAATACACTTGTCCCAAGGACAATGAGGTCGTGACTCGCGACGACACGGTCAAGGGATATGAGTTTGCGAAGGATCAGTATGTCGTCTTGAGCACGGAGGAAGTGAAAGCGCTCGAAGAGAAGGCGACGGGAATGATCGACGTCGTCGAATTCGTTCCGCTGGCGAAAGTCGATCGCGAGTATCTCGACAAGGTTTATTATCTCGGACCCGATAAGGGCGGAGACCGCGCCTATCGATTGCTCGCCGCGGCGCTCAAGGACACCGGGCGCGCCGCGCTCGGACAGTACGCGGCGCGGGGAAAACAGCACCTCGTTCTTCTGCGTCCGCTCAACGGCGTGCTCGTGATGGAACAGCTGCACTACGCCGACGAAGTGCGACCGACGACCGAAGTGACGATCCCCGACGGCGACGTCAAGGCGACGGAGCTCGCGCTCGCCAAGCAGCTCATCGAGCAGACGGCGACCGACGACTTCGCGCCGGAAAAGTACAAGGACACCGTGCGAGAGCGCGTGATGGAGACGATCCAGCGCAAGATCGACGGGCAGGACATCACGTCCGACGTTACGCCGGACGGCGGCGGAAAGATCATCGACCTCATGGAAGCGTTGAAGGCGAGTCTCGCGGCGACCAAGCCCGCTGAAGCCGCCGTCAAGGCGTCATGAAGCTCAACGCCGGCACCAGCGGCTACGCGTTCAAGGAGTGGAAAGGGTCGTTCTATCCGCAGGATCTCAAGGACGACTCGATGCTCGGGTACTACGCGAGCAAGTTCCCAACGGTCGAGATCAACAACACGTTTTATCGGCTGCCGAAGGAAGGCGTTCTACAAGCATGGGCAGCCCAGGTGCCCGATCCGTTCACCTTCTCGATCAAGGCAAGCCAGCGGATCACGCACTACGCTCGCCTCAAACCCGAATGCGCGAGCGCCGTCGAGTTTCTGCTCAGGAACACGTCCGCGCTCGCTGGTCGCTTGGGCCCGATCCTGTTCCAGCTTCCACCGAATCTCAAGAAAGATCTCGACCGCCTGCGCGCGTTTCTCGACACGCTGCCTTCCGACCGGCGCTACACGCTCGAGTTTCGTCACGAGAGCTGGTTCGACGACGACGTGTTCGGCGCATTGCGCGAGCGAGACATTCCGGTGTGCATTGTCGAGCAGCCTGACTTTGCCTCGCCCGTCGTCGCGACGGCGTCGTGGGGCTACGTGCGCCTGCATCGATTCGACTACGACGATGCAATGATGGCCGAGTGGGTCAAGCGTCTCGCCGCGCAACCGTGGAACGAGGCGTACGTCTACTTCAAGCACGACGAAGGAATCGGCTCGGGGCCGCCGGCGGTTGATGCATTCCGCCAGGCCTTCGCGGCCTGATGCACGTCCACGGCCACGAGCTCGTCCTATCGGCCACTGACCTCTCCAATTTCCTCGGCTGCCGCCACCGCACAGGCCTCGATATGGCGGTGGCATACGGCAAGCTCCGACGACCGTATCACGATGACCCCCTGCTCGAGCTCCTGTGGCAACGAGGAGACGAGCACGAGAAGCGCTTCGTCGAATGGTTGCGCGCCGCGGGCCGGACCGTCGTCGACCTCGGCGAGTTAGACGACCCCGTCGAGCGCGTCCAGATCACGCTCGAGGAAATGACCAAGGGAACTGACGTGATCGTTCAAGGTGGACTGAGCGACGATCGTTGGTTCGGCAAACCAGACGTGATGCGGCGTGTGTCGCGTCCGAGCGCGTTGGGCCATTGGTCATACGAGATCTCGGATACCAAGCTTGCGCGCGAAACGCGGGCCGGCACCATCCTACAGCTCGGGCTGTATTCCGAGATGCTCGCCATCGCGCAGGGTGCCCGGCCGGAGTGCTTTCACGTCGTCACTCCGGACGCGACGACGCCGGTTCACACGTATCGCGTCGACGACTACGCCGCGTATTTCCGCCTGGTGCGCGGGAAGATGGTGGAGACCGTCGCGCTCGGGTACGCTCGCGTGGTCGACGGCCACTATCCCGAGCCGGTCGAGCACTGCGACATCTGCCCGTGGCACGGCGACTGTTCGGCGAAACGCCGCGCCGACGACCATCTGTCGCTCGTGGCGGGAATCACGCGCACGCAGCGGCGTGAGTTGGAAGGAAGATCGGTCGCCACGCTCTCGAGCCTCGCAGGCATTCCCGTCCCGCTCACGTTCAAACCGAAACGCGGATCGAGCGAGACCTACGTTCGCGTGCGCGAGCAGGCGCGGCTTCAGCTCGAGTCTCGCGGCAGGACTCCTCCACTGCATGAATTGCTGGCCGTCGAACCCGAGAAGGGATTGTGCCGGCTGCCCGAACCAACTCCGGGCGATCTCTTCCTCGATCTCGAGGGTGATGCGTTCGCCGGGAGGGCGGACGAGAATACCTGTTCGGGCTCGCGACGGCCGACGGAGGGTACGACGCAACGTGGGCGTTCACGGATCGTGAAGAACGAGCGGGGTTCGAGTCGGTGATCGATCGGATCACGCGGGCGTCGGTCGAGTACCCGGGCATGCACGTCTATCACTATGCGCCGTATGAGCCGGCGGCGTTCAAGCGGCTGATGGGTCGATACGCGACGCGAGAGCGAGAGCTCGATGCAATGTTGCGCGCCGGTCGATTCGTCGACCTGTATGCGGTCGTGCGACAGGCGTTGCGGGCCGGCGTCGAGCGATACTCGATCAAGAATCTCGAGCCGCTGTACGACTTCGCGCGTTCGATTGCGCTGAGCGAAGCGAATCAGAGTCTCAGAGAGATGGAGTACGGACTCGAGACGGGAGTGCCGGACTCGATCCCAGCCGAGGTTCGTCGCACAGTCGAGGGATACAATCGCGACGACTGTGTGTCGACACTCTGGTTGCATCGTTGGCTCGAGCAAGTGCGCGCCAAATTGGTGGCGACCGGAGCGGACGTGCCGCGTCGCGTGCCGGGCGACGGTGCCGCGCCCGATGCGATCGACGAGCGCGCGCAAAAGGTGGACGACCTCCGCGCGCGGCTGCTCTCTGGAGTTCATGAGCTGCGCTCCGAGCGAAGCGCCGAGCAACAAGGCCGTTGGTTGCTGGCGTACATGCTCGATTATCACCGGCGCGAGGACAAGTCGAGTTGGTGGGAGTTTTTCCGTTTGTGCGAGCTGGCGGAAGAGGATCTGTACGATGAGCGCACGGCGGTCGCGGGACTGACCTACGTCGGACGCGTCGGTCCGGCGATCAGCAAGAAGACTGGTAAGCCGACGAAGTCGGTCATTGACCGGTACAAGTTTCCTCTACAAGAGATGGAAATCGATCCCGGCGACAAGGTTCGCCTTCAGGATCAGACGACGTTTGGCAAAGTCGCAGCGGTCGATCGGACCAGCGCGTCGATCGATGTCGCGAAAGGACCGGCGTGCGCCGAGACGCATCCGTCGGCAATGTTCGCGTTCTCATATGTCTCGAGCGAGGCGATGGAGGACGCGTTGTTCCGGATTGGCGAGAGCGTCGCCGCGGACGACGGGGCTTATCCTGCCGCGCTCGCGTTGCTCGCCGGCGCGTCGCCTCGGCTGGCATCCGGCGAGCTTGCCACACGCGCCGGCGAAAACACCGTCGACTTCGCAGTCCGCATTGGCGGTGAGCTCACCGACACGGTCCTCGCGATCCAAGGTCCGCCGGGGTCCGGGAAGACGTTTTGCGGAGCGCGAATGATCTGCGAGCTGGTTCGTCAAGGAAAACGTGTTGGCGTCACCGCAACGAGCCATCAAGTCATTCGTCGGCTGCTCGACAAGGTCGCTGAGCGCGCGGACGAGACCGGAGTCGTCGTTCGACTTGCGCACAAGAACAGCGATGAAGACGACGGCGGTGAGCCCGAGCGCGTGACATGCCTCGCCGAAAACCCGGACGCGCTCGCTGCGCTCCAGTCGGGCGAAGCGAACGTCGTCGGTGGAACGGCTTGGTTGTGGGCCAGGCCGGAATTCGCGCGAGCGGTCGATGTGTTGTTCGTCGACGAGGCCGGCCAGATGGCGCTCGCCAATGTTCTCGCCGTCTCGCAGGCGGCGAACAGTGTCGTGCTTCTTGGCGATCCGCGGCAGCTCGAGCAACCCCGCAAGGGGACGCATCCCGACGGCGTCGGCGCCTCGGCGCTCGAGCACATTCTTGGCGGACGACAGACGATCCCGGCCGATCGCGGGATCTTCCTTCCGGAAACCTGGCGCCTCGCGCCGAAGATCTGCGAGTTCACGTCGGAGTTGTTCTACGACGGACGCTTGACATCCCGCGCTGGCCTCGAGCGTCAGCGGCTCGTCGCTGTCGACCCAATGCCTGGCGTCGGACTGGCCTTTGTCGGCGTTGAGCACGACGGAAACAAGAATTGGTCGCCCGAGGAGATCGAAGTTGTCGCCGCGCTCGTGGCGCGATTGACGACGAGTGGCGCGATGTGGATCGATGCAAGCGGTCGGCAGACAGCAATTACGGGATCCGACGTGCTCGTCGTCGCACCGTACAACGCGCACGTCACGCGGCTAGCAGACCGGCTGGCGCACACGGGCGTGCGGGTGGGAACGGTCGACAAGTTCCAGGGGCAAGAGGCACCGATCGTGATCTACTCGATGGCCACCTCGCGGCCCGAAGATGCGCCGCGCGGAATGGAGTTCCTCTACAGTCTCAATCGGCTCAACGTGGCGACATCGCGAGCTCGTTGTCTCGCCGTGCTCGTTGCATCACCGCGGTTGCTCGAGCCGGAGTGCCAACGCCCGCGCCAGATGCAACTGGCGAACGGGCTTTGCCGATTCCGAGAGCTCGCCACGCTTTCGTTCGCGTGACCACGAGCTCGTGACGCTCGATCATGGCGTCGTCGGGACCCGCGCCGTCTTGATGCGATCGAGCTTGGGGAATGTGCGATCGAGGTACCCGTTGCCGAGCGTCTGAATGAACTGCTGATCGGGGGACTCTCCGTACTCGCTGTACAGCGAGTCGACCACGTTCATCCCTTCGATGACGCGTCCAATCGGAGCGAAGCCCATTCCGTCGAGACGCGCGTTGTCGGCGAGGTTGATGAACAGCTGGTGCGAGCGTGTGTTCGGTCCTTGCGTGGCAAACACGATCGTGCCACGCGCGTTGGTCTGTCGCACCGAGTCATCAGGAATACGCTTGTCCCACGGCTCGTTCTTCTTTGGGTCGCCGCTCAGGCCAAACTGGACGACGAAACCAGGGACGACGCGGAAGAATCGGGTGTCGTCGAAGAAGTGCTGTTGCACTAGGTCATAAAACCGATCCGCGCCTCGCGGCGCCCACGCGTGCGAGACCTGGACCACGAACGGCCCTCGGCTCGTCTCGAAGACGACGCGAAAGGAGTCCGGCGTCTGAGTCGTGGTGCTGCTCTGTGGCGGGGGCGATTTGTCGGCGCACGAGGCCACGACCATCGGCAGCATCGCGAAAGCCATCAGCGCTGCGACGCGTCTCGTCATGAATCTCTCTCCATTGTGGTTGCAGTCGTTGGACACGCCGCCGTTTGCGGTTGTTCGCAAAGTGTAGGCATGGGTTCAGGACCGGACGCGAAGCTATACGAATGCGCGTCGCCTCGGTAGACGTACGCGACGGCGGTGTCGTATACTCACGCATGGTCGTTCATCTGCTCGACGGCACGTACGAGTTGTTCCGCCACTTCTACGGCATTCGCCGCTTCACCAAGGGCGAAGATCCGCCGTACGGCGCCATGATCGGCGTCCTGAACACTGTCTTGCAGATGTTCGAGACCGGCGCGACGCATCTCGCTGTCGCCACGGATCACGTCATCGAGTCGTTCCGCAACGATCTCTGGGCGGGTTACAAGACCGGCGAGGGCGTCGAGCCGGCGCTGCTGGCGCAGTTTCATCCACTGGAAGACGCGCTCGCCGCCATGGGTGTGGCCGCGTGGCCGATGGTCGAGCTCGAAGCCGACGACGGATTGGCATCGGGCGCGCACATCGCCGCCGAGAACGAGCTCGTTGAGAAGATTTGCATTTGGACGCCCGACAAGGATCTCGCGCAATGCGTGCGCGGCGATCGGGTCGTGCAGGTAGACCGCAAGACGCAACAGATTCGCAACGCTGAGGCCGTACGCGCCAAGTTCGGCGTCGAGCCGATGCTGATTCCCGATTACCTCGCGCTGGTTGGCGACGCCGCCGACGGCTACCCCGGTATTCCGGGAATTGGCGCCGTCACAGCCGCGCGGCTGATCAATCGGCACGGGAAGATCGAGGATTTTCCTGCGGGAGTCCTCGGCGAACAACGCCCCTTGGCGCTCTTATTTAAAGATCTGGCAACACTGCGGACCAGTGCCCCTCTGTTCAGCGACGTCGACGAGCTGCGCTGGCGCGGACCGACCGCCGCCTTCGCGACATTCGCGGCGAAGGTTGGCGATGCGCGCATCGTCGCACGGTGCCAGAGCGCGTTTCTGGCCGGAGCGGCCAGCTCCGCCTGAACCGAAACCACCTCGTCCCCATTTCCGAGAACGCTCATGCAACGCATTCACGCGATCTCGTTCGCGACCACCATCCTCGCTTTGTCGAGTTGGCCCGTTGCCGCGCAAAGCGGCCGGCCCACCGGCACCGTGATCGTGAGTAACATGAACGACAACACCGCGACGGTGATCGATGCGGCAAGCGGGAAGGTGCTCGCCACGCTTCCGACTGGCGAAGGACCGCACGAGGTGGCGGCGTCGCACGACGGACGGTGGGCGCTCGTATCGAACTACGGTGTTCGCGGCAAGCCGGGGAACAGCATCACGGTCATTGATGTTGGAAAGCTCGCGGTGGCACGCACGATCGAGTTGCATGAGGACCAGCGACCACACGGGATGAAATTCCTTCCCGGCGATTCGCTGGTCGCGGTAACCTCGGAGACGAGCAAGTCCGTAATTCTGGTCGACGTGCGGAGCGGTGCGCTCGTCAGGAGGCTTGCGACGAACGGGCGCGCCACGCACATGCTTGCCGTGTCGGCGAAGGGCGATCGGATGGTGACCGGAAACATCGGCGACAACACGATCACCGTGCTGTCGCCGACATCAGGTGACGAGGCCAAGGTCATTGCGGTGGCGCGTCAACCCGAAGGCATCACCATCACGCCCGATGGGAGCTTCGCCTGGGTCGGGAGCAATCGCGACAGCGTCGTTCTCGTCGTGGACACGCGCACCGGCGTGGCCACCGACACGCTGCGCGGTTTCGGTCTTCCGTATCGTCTCGCCGTATCGCCCGACGGCCGGCGCGCGGTGATCACCGATCCGATGAAGGCAACGATTCGCGTATTCGACGTCGACACCCGGCATGAGCGCTTCGTGATCGACGTGCCACGCGACAGCCTCGTCGCGACGGCCGAGGCTCCGGGTTCGCCGTCGGCCGGAAGGGGTCATCATCTCGAGCGACAGCCGATGGGCGTTCGTGACGCTGCAAGGTCGGAATCGTGTGGCGACGATCGACCTCGAGCGAGGCGTGATCGTCGGCTACGCGCCGACCGGAGCCTGGTCAGATGGCATAGCGTACTCGACGCTGGTCGTCAAGAAATAGGCGACGCGCCTCCACTTAGCGCGACTGTACCGCCGGGAGACCGAGAAATTCGCCATAGCGTTTCACCTCATTCGCGACGGCTTCGCGTTCGCCTTTCGTCAGTCGACGCATTGGTGACACGTGGATGGCAACGCCTCGTGGCCCGATCGTCCGCTTCCACGTGCCGATGAGCTGGCCGTTGACGACCAGGACATTGTCGCCAAGCCCTGGTGTGCGACCGCCGCGCGCGATCAGGGACGCCGCTGAGAGAATGGCGCTTCGATCCTTGTACGCCACGTGGTACTCGTCGTAGGTGGGCAGGAGGTGTACGGTCTCTGACGCTCGGCGGATCGCCGGATCCGGCGTTCCCGACCAGTACCGCGTTCCGTCAGCGATCCGGCAGGTCAATCTGGCGCGCGACGCCTCAGCCGCCCGCGCGGCATCGCCGACCGTGAGTCCAGACCACCAGGCGAAGTCTTTCGCCGTCGCCGGACCGTGTGACGTGAAGTATCGAGTTGCGAGGTCGGCGAGCGCCCGGTCGCGCGGACGGGCCGCCGCTGTCGGCGCTCGCTCGGAGAGTAGCGCGTAGGTTCCCTGTTTCCCTCGACGCGGACCGCTGCAGACCACGCCATCGAGCTCGGCGCGCATCAGGAGTTGTCCAAGACGTTGTGACCCATCGGCGTCGATGCGTGCACGGGTCAAGACCTTCGCCGCCTCGGCGCGGGTGAGGTTTGCGCCGCCACGCAACGCTTTCGCGAGCGCGGCATTGCTTCGCTTGAAGACCGCGTCGTCCAGGGCGAGCTTGCGATCGTAGTGTGCCATGAGCGCGCGAACGCGCGGCGCCGTGAGCTCGAGCATCCAGTGGATGTCCGCTGCCGCCACGATGTGCCACGTCGGACGCAGAATGTGCGTCCGAAGAATCGTCCCGTCGGCCAGCGCCTGTTCGATGTCGGCGTCCGTCGCACTCTCGGTACGTTGCGCAATTGCCCACTTGGCGCCGCCGAAGTCTTGGGCCTGGACGGCTCCCAGGTGCTCGACCACTTGGGCCGGCGTGTCAAACCGAGAACCGATGAGAAGCTGATTGGCCAGGCGGAAACGAACGAGTTCTGCGGTCGTCATCGAGAATGGATGCCGATGTGGGTGTTCGAGAAATGCATTAACAAATTGTTCGAGCCGGCGTCTCTCGATCAATCCCGATGACGGGAGGCTGAGCGACTGGCGAATTCCCCCTCTGGGCCAATCGAATGCCCGAATCGGACCGTGACCTCGTGCGACGCGCCGCCACGATGCGCGCTTTCTATCGTCCCGGTGACCAGGCGGACGCCGTTGAGCTGTTTGACGCCTTCGTCGATCGTCTTCTCGACCTTGAGAAGCAGGGATACCTGACCGTTACGCCGGATCGGGAATTCATGCTGACGAGCGGCAGATTCCGCGGAGCGCGGACGCAGCTCACGTCGAGGGGGCGCGCGTTCATCGAGGACGCCTCGGCGGCGACCGATCAGCGCTCCGCACCACTAGCCGAGGGTTCGCGCCGCGTGTAGCGTTGAGTCCGTTCGTTCCACGCGGAGTGCACATTGCCCGAAGTTGCGGCGCTCACCAAGGCGCTGGCTGGTCGGTACCGGATCGAGCGTGAGTTGGGACGTGGTGGGTTCGCCATCGTCTATCTCGCGCACGACCTTCGGCACGACCGTCCCATAGCGCTCAAGGTCCTGCACGACGAAGTCGCTGCGTCGCTCGGTGCCGAGCGATTCGAGCGCGAGATCAAGCTTGCCGCGCGACTTCAACATCCGCACATCGTCGGCGTTTTCGATTCGGGTGAGATCGAGGGACGCCTGTGGTTCGCGATGCCGTTCATCGAAGGCGAACCGCTGCGCAGCCGGCTCGAGCGCGAGCGCCAGCTTCCGATTGCCGACGCGATCGGCATCGCCCGCGAAGTCGCCGATGCGCTGGAGTACGCGCACAAGCACGGCGTTATCCATCGCGACATCAAGCCCGAGAATATTCTGCTCAGCGGCCGCCACGCGCTCGTGGCCGACTTCGGTATCGCCCGTGCGCTTGGCGCGGCCGACGCCCAGAGCGGACTGACCGGAACCGGGATGAGCGTCGGGTCTCCAGGCTACATGAGCCCGGAGCAGGCAACCGGTGAGCGTCAACTCGATGAGCGCAGCGACGTCTACGCGCTCGGTTGCGTGCTTTATGAGATGCTCGCGGGCGAGCCGCCGTTCACCGGAGCGAACGCGCAAGCGGTGATCGCGCGCATGCTCACAGAAAACGCGCGACCCATTCACGGCGTGCGCCCAGGGGTAAGCGAGGCTTTGGACGCAGTGCTAGCAAAGGCTCTCGCTCGCGTGCCGGCTGATCGGTACGCCACCGTTGGCGCATTCTCCGACGCGCTCGGTGCCATGGTGTCGACCGGAACGACCGAGTCGATACCCGCGGCCAAGGCGCAACCAGTCCACACGGCCGTTCGTTGGCGTACGCCTATCTTTGGCGTCTTCTCGCTCGGCGTGCTCATCGGACTCGGTGGCTTGTTTGCTTGGCGTCGCACGCACGTCGATCCCAACAGCCAGACGCTGGCTGTTCTCCCGTTCGAGAGCGCCGGGTCAGCGGAAGATGCGTACTTCGCCGACGGCATCACGGACGAGGTGCGCGGGAAGCTGGCGGGCATACCGAGCCTGCGTGTCACCGCGCGGTCGAGCGCCAATCAATACCGCGGAACGAAGAAGACCGCTGGTGAAATCGGCAATGAGCTGAGTGTGGCGTACGTGCTCACGGGCACCGTGCGCTGGGCAGTCGCGGCCGACGGAAAGAAGACCGTGCGTGTGACGCCGGAGCTGATTCGGGTCAGGGATAACTCGACCAAGTGGCAGAAGCCGTTCGACATCGTGATGGTAGCGACCGACGTCTTCGCGACGCAGAGCACGATCGCCACCCAGGTGGCTGAGGCGCTCGACGTCGAGATGGGCGCCGGCGTGAAAGAAAAACTGGCGGCGCAGCCGACCAAGAACCTCGAGGCGTACGACGAGTATCTTCGCGGTGAGAAGATCACCGAGGCGCTCGGGAACAGGGATCCCAAAGCACTCGAGGGCGGACTCGCGCATTATGAGCGTGCGGTGGCCCTGGATAGCACGTTCTCCGACGCATGGGTTCGAATCGCCATGGTACAAGGCGCGCTGTACGGCGATCACCCGAGCGCGATGCGAGACTCGGCGATGCTTGGCGCGATCAAGCGCGTACAGGCGCTTTCTCCGAATTCGACCAACGCACGCCGAGTGATGGCGGTCTACCAGCGCAACATCAAGAAGGAGTTCCGTGCCGCCTACGACGAGCTGGCGGCGGCGCTCAAGACGGACCCAAACAACGCCGATCTCCTCACGGCGGCCGCGCAGAGCGAGACGCAGCTCGGCATGTTCGATTCGGCGCTCGTTCACGTTCAGCTCGCGCGACGCATCGACCCAAAGTCCGTCGCGACCATACGGCAGTACGCGAGTACTCTCGGCTACCTCGGTCGCTACCCCGAATCGGTTACCGAGTGGGATCGTTTGTTGACGATCTCGCCGACGAATCTCGATGCGGTTCAGGGCAAAGTTCGGATCCTGGTGATGATGGGCAACATGCCCGAGGCGCAGAAGACGATTGCCACGGCGCTGACGCATGTCGACAGCACGACGATCGCCATCCGCTTCGCCTACTATCAGGAAATGATGTGGGTGCTCGAGCCGCCGCTGCTACGAAAGATCGTGACAGCCAAGCCGATGGATTTCTACAAAGATCCCGGCATGGGTTCGCTCAAGATCGGCCGCACATTGCTCCTCTTGGGCGACAGCGCACACGGACGCATCTGGGGCGACAGCGCGCTGCATTACGTTGCGCCGCAGGCGAATCAATTCCCCGACGACGCGCAGCTCACCGAGATTCGCGGGCGCGCCAATGCCCTCGCCGGCCATCGCGCCGAGGCGATCGCGGACGCCGAACGCTCGCTGGCACTTCGCGAGACATCGCTCGATGCCACGTCGGGCCCGTACTATCGTTTCCAGGTCGCGAGAATCTTGCTTCAAGCCGGCGAGAAAGAGCGCGCGCTCGACATGTTCGAGAAATTGATGACCGTGCCGGCAACTGATGTCACGCCGTATACGCTGCGACTCGACCCGAATTTCGCGCCGCTACGCGGGAATCCGCGCTTCGAGCGGCTCGTCGCGAAGCAGTAGTCTTCAAAACGAATGTCATCCTGAGCGAAATTGGGGTCAGACTCCATTTATCTCAGAGATAAATGGAGTCTGACCCCATTTCGACAGCAGGTCCTTCGCTGCGCTCAGGATGACAGAACTTTGAGACCGGCGCTTACTTCGGCCAACCCGTTTGCGGCAACGCCGGCGTGATCTTTAGCGCATTCTGATAATAGATCTTCTTCAAGACCGAGTCCGGCAGGTCAATGCCGTACAGCTTCCAGAACGCGTGGTAGTTGCGGTAGTAGTCGAAGTAGTCGTCACGCGTCTCGAATACGCGCCAGTAGTACGGATACTCTTCAGGCTGAAACGAGTCCTTGCCGAACAGAAGTCGGTCTTGGTATTTCACGAAGAAGTCGTGCGCGCCGCGCGGCTGGCGACCGATGTCGTAGAGGACCGCACCGACCTCGGAGTACAGGTTCGGCATTTCGTCGAACATCTTGCCGAGTCGCGCGAGATCGTTGGCGTGCCAACCGAGATGCGCCGCGACGAACGTCGTCTTCGGATGCCGGCGGAACAAGTTATCGCGCTCGGTCATCAGTGTCTCGAAGCTTGGAAAGCGATCTTGCGGATATCGCCGATCGCCGAACAGGGCCAGCTCAAGCCACCGCTCGTTGGTGTAATCGATCGGTTGGAAAAACTCCTGCGGGTCCGCGGTGTGTATGAACACGGGCAGCTTGAGTCGCGCGCAGGCATCCCAGATCGGATCCAACTCCGGATCGTCGATCTTGAGACGCGACCCGTCGGGCTTCTTGATCGAGAGACCAAGGCCCTTCGAGATCTCGCCCACACCAACCGCGCCGGCAGCGACATCGGCCTCGAGCTGGGCGACGGCCTTCTCCGCCCAACCGGGTCCGACGTTTCGGAAGTCGATGCCGGCCAGCACGCGCGCTCGATCCTTCATCTTTTCCGAGGTGTGGATGGCCGCGATTGTGGTTTTCAGGCGATCGCCCGACGAATTGTCGGCCGAGACCATCATCCGTACGTTCAGGCTGTCGAGCGCGGCACCGAGCGTCGCCAAGCCTTCGGCTGAGCTCATCAATCCCTGCGGATGTCCGTGAAAATCGATCGCCGGGTATTTTGCGGTCTTCACCATGTGCGCTGGCGCGACGAGCGTCGAGTGCGGTCGATAGTCGAGAATGCTGGGCGCCGGGAGCTCGGGTGCCATGCAGCTGCGTGGGCGAATCTCTGTCGTTCCCGGCGGGCAAGATTCGCCGGCCGGAATGGGCGTTCCTCGTCCGCCACCGCGACCACGGCCCGTGGGTTGTTGAGCCTGAGCAGTGTTGCCGAGGTAGAGTCCGACCGTCAAAGCAGCAAGAACGAACACCCTTCGCATGGAAGCTCCTGAGCGGGAATACAATCTGCCTCCGCAATTTCGAGAGGGCGGAGTCAGATTGCCAGGAGCACCACGCTTTCGCGACGGCCGTGTGCCTCCCAAACAGCTCGCATGACGCGACGATCACACGTTGCAAACGTATGGGCGAAGGCTCATGTTCTGCGCGTTCGAGCGATTCGAGGCCAAAGCGAGCATGCTGCTCCGCGAGATGATGAACCCATGAGCGCCGGAGAGTCGCCGCCGCCTCCGACCGCGGATGTGCTGGCCCAGCTCCAAACGTCACTCGGCGGAGCATACAGATTGGAGCGTGAGATCGGCGGCGGCGGGATGTCGCGCGTCTTTCTTGCCGACGAACCCGGGCTCGGACGAAAGGTCTGCATCAAAATGCTCGCGCCCGAGCTGGCGGCGGGAATCAGCGTCGAGCGATTCGAGCGAGAGATCAAGCTCGCCGCGTCATTGCAGCAGGCGAACATCGTTCCGCTGCTCGCCGCCGGCGTCGCGGCAGGCTTCCCGTACTACACCATGCCGCACGTCGACGGGCGCTCCTTGCGTGAGCGTCTTGAGCGTGAAGGTCGGCTTCCGATCGGCGATGCAGTAAGCATCCTGCGCGACGTCGCTCGCGCGCTGGCGTACGCTCACGAACGCGGCGTCGTGCACCGCGACATCAAACCCGGGAACGTCCTGTTGTCGGGCGGCACCGCAGTCGTAACGGACTTTGGAATCGCGAAGGCAATCGGCGCCGCGCGCGGGCCCGGCTCGGATGCGATTACGCAAACTGGCATCGGTATCGGAACTCCGGCCTACATGGCGCCGGAGCAGGCCGCCGGTGATCCGACCACCGACCATCGGGCCGACATATATGGATTCGGGTGCTTGGCATACGAGCTCTTCACGGGCAAGCCACCGTTTCACGGTCTGGAGCCGCACCGCATCATTGCGGCGCACTTCAGAGACACGCCGCGTGCGGTTGTCGAAGCGCGAGCCGATGTTCCCGCGGCCGTCGCGCAACTCATCGGCCAATGCTTGGAAAAAGATCCGGGTCGACGGCCACAGAGCGCGGGCGATTTGCTGAGAGCACTCGATGCTACGGCCTCGGGACCCGTCGTGTGGACACCGCTTCGCTCAACGCGAACACGAGTGGCCGGCGTGGCACTCGCGTGTGTGGCCATTGCGACCGCAGCATACGGCCTTCATCGCATTCGGGCCGCCGACCATCGCGTTGACAATGAACGATTCGCGTTCGCTGTCCTTCCGTTCACGAATCTGGCGCGGGACACGGCGCTCGAGTATCGAGCCGACGGTATCAGCGACGAGATCCTGACCGCGATGGGCAAGATGCGGGGAATTCAGATCACCGGTCGCACCGCCGCCTATCGCTACAAGGATCGGCGCGACGTCGATGTACAATCAGTCGAGCGCGCACTCGGTGCTCGCTTCCTCGTGACCGGTACGTTGCGTGAAAGTGGAGGGCGACTCGTCGTCTCGGCACAGCTCAACGACTCGATGACTCGAGGGGAGCTCTGGTCCGACACATTCAATCGAGATCCGAAGGACTTTGGCTCGGTGAGCGACGATATCGCGCGCACGATCACCGAGACGCTTCGCTCGCGGTTGGGCGGCGACTTCGCCAAGCAAGCTTCGAAGGTCTCGACCGTGGGCACGACCAACAGCGCCGCGCTGGACCTGTATCTCGTCGGACAGGAGCTCGTGAAGCGCCGCGGCTCGGGGATCAAACAGGCCGCGGCCAATTTCGAGCAGGCGATTACTCTCGACCCGAATTTCGCGCGTGCCTACGCCGCTCTCGCGACGGCGCTCGAGTACTATCCGTACTTTTATGGAACGCCGCCCGCGGAAGTCCAGGATCGCGCGCTCAACGCGGCGAACCGAGCGCTCTCGCTCGACAGCACGTTGGCCGATGCGCACACCGCGCTTGGATCGGTCTACACGCATTCTGGACGGTGGGACAAGGCGGTCCAGGAGTTCGAGCATGCCGTCGCGCTCGAACCCGACAACTTTGCTGCGCAGTTCACATACGCGCGTTTCTTAACTCTCCGCCTGAATGCGCGTGAAGCATTGATGCATCTCAACCAAGCGAAAAAACTCGAGCGCGTGTCGGGACTGGCGTCGGCCTGGACCTCGTACGCCCTGCTCGAGGATGGCAGAGTGGATTCAGCGTTCAAGGAGAGCGCGCGGGCCGTGGAGCTTGATTCGACTCAGCTCGCGACGACGAATTTCGCCTCTCTCCTGAATTTTGCCGTCGGTCGCCCTGATGTTGCCCGGCGGCTGATTCCTACCGGCGCCCCAATCGTCGCGATGTCATATACTCCATACGTCTATGCCAGATTGGGTGACACGGCCTCGGCCATGCGAATCCTTCGGTCCATCGAGATGAACCAGCCGAAGCCTTGGTTTGCGGACGTGGCGAGAGCGAGCGTTATGCTCGCCATCGGCGATACCGCCAAGGCACTCGACGCGTTGGAGCGCAGCGCCGCGGCGACCGGACCGATGTGGATTATCTACATCCCGATCGCCGACCAAGCGTTTGATCCCGTCCGCCGGAGTCCCCGCTTCGCCGCGCTCGTTCGCCAAGCTGGCTTGGACGAGAGAGTGATCACCGCGCCGCGCGGTACGGCGATACGAAGGTAGCGGCGTCGACTGAGCCGACGCCGGCGTGCTACGTCAGCGAGTCGAGAAAGTCGACGCAGTGATCGTCCCACGCGTGTCCTGACTCGCTCCACCGTGATCCCGGTGGAAAGTTGCTTTTGCAGTACGCGTGCTTGGCCGCAAAGTCGAACGCCGCGTACGGATGTCCGTTGAGCAACAGCGCCACTCGCTCCTGATCCGCCGACCACACGATTTCGACGTCGCATGGCACGTGCACATCGAGGTCCGATGTTGGATGGTCGAGAATGGAGCTCACATGGTAGACATGAACCGAGTCGAGCACCGGCTGGTTGCCGAGTCGCGTGTCGAGCCCGTAGAAATACGCGACCTTCCCGTCGTCCTCGAACACTGCGGCGTACGGTGTCCGTTCGGCGGCGGACTCGATCGCGGTCGGCATTCCCAAGTGCACGGTGTGACCCATCGTTCTGCTCCGGAGCTTGGGTTGGACTGGTTGCTGGTTACTGGTTACTGGTTACTAGTTGCTGGGTACGACGCGTTAGCGGTCTCTCTAATCTTGGCCGGCCGCAGGCGGCGCGCTAGGCGTCGCGGGCTTTGCTGACAGTTCACGACAGCTTCAATGTCGGGACCGAAGGCATTCCTACGTATGACTGTGTGATCCCGAGCCTTCAAATCGGAAAGCCCGCGCGGCAACGGCGAGGCAAGCCGATCATCTCGCGTCTGATGCAGCACCGTTCTTACAGGAGAGCGCAATGAGCACCGACCAGCGTATTCGAATCGAGCTCACGCCGGAACAGAAGAACCAGGTGAAGGAGGCGTCCGGGAAGGAGATCGCGACCATTGAACTCGGGATCGATGAGCTCGAGCAACGCATCGCCCCGAGCGATTTCCACATGACGGCCACGATTAGCAAACCCTCGGCGGGTCTCTAACTGTACAACCGATTGTCGCCTCTAGTCCCTGCCTCTCCAGACAGGTTCGCCTGGCGTATCCGCAACCAAGGAGGACCACATGCAGAACGACACCCCCCGAATTCGTATCGAGCTGACGGACGACCAACGGAAGCAGATCAAGGCGACAGCGGGCCGTGAGGTCAGCGCGCTCGAATTCGCTGTCGAGGAACTGGAGCAGCGCATCGCTCCTATCAGGAAGGCAGGAGGCACGCCGCTACCGCTACCGTATTGAGTTATGGACCTCTAGTGGGCGCCTCGCCCGCGTCCCCTCGCACGATTTCGCTCAAACCCGGACGACGAGCCATGAAACAGAATGACGATCGCATTCGCATCGAGTTGACGGACGAACAAAAGAAGGAGATCAAGCGCGCTTCGGGCCATGAGGTCAACGCGCTGGAGCTCAGCGCGGAGAAGTTGGAAGAGCGCGTGAATCCGATCATCGCCATACTGATTGGGTAGCCCGACGGTGATGAAATAGCCTTGGCTAGGCGTCGTCCAAGGGAGCGGGCGGCGCGGCCGGTGCGTGGCACTTGCCCCGCGAGGGTCCTGGGCTGATCATAGGCTAATACGCTATGGCCCTGCCAGGAGCCCCGCCGCATGTCCGTACCCGTCGTATCGCCCTCCCCCGCCTCTGCTCCCGCCCCCCGCACGCCGACGGACGTTTCCAATCCGGCGTACTACCACAAGGTGGTTGACTGCCAGTGGGCCTGCCCGGCGCACACGAACGTCCCCGAGTATATCCGGCTCATCGCGCAAGGACGTTACACCGAATCGTATCTGCTCAACCGCGAATCGAACGTCTTTCCCGGCATCCTCGGCCGCACGTGCGATCGACCGTGCGAGCCGGCGTGCCGGCGCGGACGGGTTGACGGCAAACCGGTCGCGATCTGTCGTCTCAAGCGCGTGGCGGCGGACAATCGCGACGAAGTGCGCGACCTGATTCCCAAAGCTCCTCGTGAGAAGAATGGCAAGCGGGTCGCACTGATTGGGGCCGGTCCATCGTCGCTCACCGTTGCCAACGATCTCATGCCGCTGGGTTACGAGGTCGTGATCTTCGAAAAGCTTGCCGAGCCCGGCGGCTTGATGCGCATCAACATTCCATCGTTTCGCTTGCCGGCCTCGGTGCTCGACGACGAGGTCGGCTACATCCTCGACATGGGCGTCGACGTGCGATACAACTCGCCCGTGACGAGCATGCGCGCGCTACTCGCCGAGCAGTGGGACGCGGTGTTCGTCGGCAGCGGCGCACCGACAGGGAAGAACCTCGACATTCCCGGACGCAAACAAGCCGCGGCGAACATTCACATCGGGATCGAGTGGCTGGCGTCGGCGCACTTCGGGCACATCGAACAGATCGGCAAACGCGTGCTCATCATCGGCGTCGGCAACACGGCCATGGATTGTTGCCGCACGTCGCGCCGACTCGGCGGCACCGACGTGAAAGTCATCGCGCGCCGGTCGCGCAAATACTTCAAGGCGTCGCCGTGGGAGCTGGAGGACGCCGAAGAGGAAGGCATCGAGATCGTCGAGAATCACGCGCCGAAAACGTTCATTCTCGAGAACGGAAAGCTCGTCGGTCTCGAACTCGATCGTTTGCGTTGGTTCGAGGAGAACGGCAGGCAGAAGAGCGAAGTCATCGACAGCGTGATGATTCCGTGCGACGACGTCATTCTCGCGATCGGCCAGGAGAACGCGTTCCCCTGGATCGAGCGCGACATCGGCATCGACTTCGACAAGAACGGCATGCCCGTCGTCGATCGTAAGACGATGCAGTCGACGCATCCTGGTGTGTTTTTCGGTGGCGACGCGGCGTGGGGACCGGAGAACATCATCTGGGCGGTGGAGCACGGCCATCAAGCGGCGATCTCCATCCACAATCACTGCCAACGCGTTTCGTTGGATGACCGGCCCGCGTGGGGAATGAATCTCGTCAGCTCGAAGGTCGGCATGCACGCGTGGAGCTACAGCAACGATTACAGTGCGCTGCCACGCACGAAGATGCAGCACGCCGAACTCACGAAGCGCTTCGAGGGACTCGGCGTCGAGGTGGAGCTCGGGTTCACGGCGGAGCAAACAGCGAAAGAAGTCGAGCGCTGTCTCAATTGCGACATCCAGACGCATTTCACCGCGAGCCTCTGCATCGAGTGTGACGCCTGCATCGACGTATGTCCGGTGAACTGTCTGACGATCACCCCGGACTACTCGAACGACTTCGATCTGCGCACCCATCTGTCCGCACCCGCGGTGAATCCAACGCAAGAGATCTATGCGTCCGCTCCGCTGCCGCAGACGAAACGGATCATGGTGAAGGACGAGGACGTGTGCCTGCACTGCGGTCTCTGCGCCGAGCGCTGTCCGACGGCCGCGTGGGACATGAGCCAATTCGAGCTGTTGATTCCGTATGCCGGACGACAATCGCACGGACACTTAGTGGGGGCGCGCTAATGTCAGAGCGTTCGAGCGCGTCGGGCGTCAACGACTTCGCCTTCAAGATCGGGACGGTCAACGGGACCGGATCGGCCAGCGCGAACAGTCTGCTCATGCAGGCCATCTTTCGCATGGGCATTCCGGTCACGGGTAAAAACGTTTTCCCGTCGAACATCCAGGGCTTGCCGACTTGGTACGAGATCCGTGTCAGCAAGGCTGGCTATACGGCACGCCCCGAAAACGTCGATCTCGTGGTGGCGCTCAACACCGCGACATACGCCAAAGACGTCGCCGCGGTTCGACCGGGCGGATATCTGTTATACGATTCCTCATGGCCGCTCGACGACACGCTCGTCCGTGAGGGCATCACGATCATCGGCATTCCGTTCGGCCGCATGTGCGTCGAAGCCTTCCAGGGCGATCGCGAGCGAACGTTGCTGCGCAACATCGCCTACGCGGGCGCGCTCGCGGCGCTGATCGAGATCGACATGGACATCATCGGCGACATGCTGCGCGAGAAGTTCTCGAAGAAGAAAGCGCTCCTCGACGCGAACTTCACCGCCATCCGACTCGGCTACGATTACGCGAAGGCGAACTACGATTGCCCGTTGCCGTTCCGTCTGGATAAGCTCGACGCCACGAAGGACAGCATTCTGCTCGACGGAAACTCGGCGGCGGCGTTGGGCGCGGTGTACGCCGGCGCGACGGTTGGGGCATGGTATCCGATCACTCCGTCGACGTCGTTGATGGAGGCGTTCAAGGAATACTGCGAGCGTTTCCGCATCGATCCCGAGACCAAGCGACGCAAATACGCGCTCATTCAGGCAGAAGACGAGCTGGCCGCGGCGGGAATGGTGATCGGCGCCGGATGGGCCGGCGCGCGCGCGTTTACGTCGACTGCCGGCCCGGGAATCTCGCTCATGAGCGAGTTCATCGGGCTCGCGTATTACACCGAGATTCCCGGCGTCTTCTTCGACATTCAACGGACCGGCCCGTCCACTGGCATGCCGACGCGCACACAGCAAGGCGACCTGCTGTCGATCGCGTACCTGTCTCACGGCGACACGAAGCACATCGCGCTTTTTCCGGCGAATCCGGAGGAATGCTTCTACCTGGCGATTGAGGCATTCGATCTCGCGGAACGTTTTCAGACGCCGGTGTTCGTCGTGTCGGATCTCGATATCGGCATGAACGACTGGATGTGTCCCGCGCTCAAGTGGGATGATCGCTATCGTCCGGATCGCGGCAAGGTGCTCGACGCCGAAGACCTTGAGAAAATTCAGCGGTTCTCGCGGTATCTCGACACGGACGGCGACGGCATCGCGGCGCGCACGCTGCCGGGCGCGTCTCCGAAGGGCGGGTATTTCACGCGCGGCTCGGGGCACGACAAGCACGCGGCGTACACCGAAGACGCGGACGCGTATCTCGAGGTCGTCAATCGTCTGGCCCTCAAGTTCGTGACGGCGTCAACGGCGGTCCCGTCGCCCGAGTTTCTAATGCAGCACGACAACGGCACAGCGGCGGCGATCGGCATCATCTCTGTGGGTGGCTGTCATGCGGCTGTGCTGGAAGCCGTCGATCGGCTGCGCGGCGACGGACGGTCCGTCGACTACATGCGCATCCGCGCGTTTCCGTTTGCGCCGAGCATTCGCGAGTTCATCGAGTCGCACGAGCACTGTTATGTCGTCGAGCAGAATCGCGATGGCCAGTTGCGAACGTTGTTGGCGATCGAGACCGGTGTGGCGCGGGATAGAATGTCGTCGGTGCTCGACTATGGTGGTTTGCCGTTGACCGCGGATCGTGTGGTGAGCGGCGTGCTGGCGGGCGAAGGGCGGTCCGCCATTCTGAGCGACCCAGTCATTCTGAGCGAAACGAAGGATCTGCTGTCCACCACGTAGCAGCAGATCCTTCGCGTCGCTCAGGATGACATGCAACTTTCACAAATACTCATGACATCGATCACAAAGCCCCCCGTTCGCCATCCATCGCTTCCGAAGAACGCGCTCGGTCTCACCAAGCGCGAGTACGAGGGAGCGATGTCGACGCTGTGCGCCGGTTGCGGGCATGATTCAGTCACCGCCGCACTCGTCCAGACACTCTGGGAGCTCGATCTACCGCCGCACCGCGCGGCGAAGATGAGCGGCATCGGTTGCTCATCGAAGACGACCGCATACTTCCTCCGCCAGTCGCACGGATTCAACGGCGTGCACGGACGCATGCCCGCGCTTGCCACCGGAGCCAACGCCGCGAACAAGGATCTCGCGTACATCGGCATCTCTGGCGATGGTGACTCCCTCTCGATCGGTCTCGGGCAACTGTGCCACGCCATTCGTCGCAACGTGAACATGCTCTATGTGCTCGAGAACAACGGCGTGTACGGTCTGACCAAGGGACAGTTCTCCGCTTCGGCCGACGTCGGCTCGAAGTCGAAGCGCGGCGAGGCGAACGTGCAGCCGCCGATCGATCCGGTGCTGCTCGCGCTCAGCCTGGGCGCGACGTTCGTCGCTCGCAGCTTCTCGGGAGACAAAACGCAACTCGTGCCGATCCTCAAAGCGGCGATGCGTCACAACGGCTTCGCGCTCGTCGACGTGATCTCGCCGTGCGTGAGCTTCAACGATCACGAGACGTCGACCAAGAGCTATCGCTACACGCGAACCCATTACCACGAGATCGCGCCGGTCGATTTCGTGCCACTGCGCCGTGAGATCACGGCCGAGGTACCAGATGAGTCGCTCGTGACGGTGACGATGCACGATGGCAGCGTCGTCAGATTCCGGAAGGTCGACTCCGACTATGACCCGAGAGATCGCGACGCCGCGTACGCATATGTGCGCGCCCGTCAAGGTCGCGGTGAGGTCGTGACCGGGCTCCTCTACATCGACGAGACTGCCGCCGACATGCACGGCGTGAGCGGCACGATCGACCGGCCGCTCGTCGAGCTGCCGTATGAGGAGCTTTGCCCGGGGAGTGCCGCGCTGGCGGAGCTGATGGCTGAATATCGGTAACGATCGAGGAGCCGACGGTGCTACGGCTCCCTGGTCCAGCGCGCGATGATCTTTCCGGCCTCGGCGCCGGGCACCCACATCACAATGACTTTGGCGCCCGACGGTCCCGTCTTGTGGCGGATCTTGTCGGGCGGCTTGACGTATCCGACCATTCCTGGTTTGAGGAGCTGACTCTTGCCGTTCACGACATGCTCGAGCTCACCTGAGAGAACGTAGAAGATCTCGATTGCGCCGTGAGCGTGCTCGCCCGAATCACCGTTCGGCGGAAACGTAAGCTCGCCGAGTGAGATGTCCGGTCCGACGTTCGCGGAGTCGAGGATCAGGCGAAGCGTCGCGCCGCTCGGCGCACGATACGTCACGCCTTGCGTGTCCGATTGCGCGGTCGCGCTGGCGACTGCACACACGGCGAGCAGCGCGCCGATCGCAAGAGGGCGTACGATCATTTCATTTCTCCTTGGACGTAACCACCCGCGCGCCGATGTCTCGTCAGCCCGTGAGTCGTGACAGCCATCGTTCGCTGACGTCGCCGACCTCGACGAGCACTGCCGCGTCATTTCGGCCCGATGACTTGAGAACGTGGAAGCTGTGATCGGCGCCCTCGAGCCAGTGCATTTCCCAGGGCGCGGTCACCGTTGTGAGCACGCGCTTCATGATCTCGGGGGTGCAGAGACCGTCGCGCGTGCCGTTGATGCAAAGCACAGACATCGTAATGCGCGGCAAGTGTGCGTCGCGCAGCTTCTCGGGTTGCCCTTCGGGATGCAGTGGATAGGCGAGCAACAGCAACCCGTCAGCCGTGAAGCCGTCGGCGGCGAGCATTGACGCGGCCCGTCCGCCCATCGAGCGGCCACCGATGATCAGCGTCTTCGGATCGAGCTCCTCGCGAGCGCGGCCGACCACGGTCGCGACGGTGTCCATGAGCTTGGGCATCGGATCCGGACGGCCTGACCCTTTTTCCTTATACAGAAAGTTGAATCGGACGACGCCAACCCCCCGGGCGCGGAGCGTGTTGGCGGCGGCAAGCATCGATCGATCGGACATGTTTCCGCCCGCGCCGTGCGCGCACACGAACACCGCCCTCTCCTCGGCCGCCGTCGCCGGCTCGTACACCGCGCGCGTCTCCTCGCCGCCAACCGCAACGCGCCACTCGACCGCGCTCATCGCGTCGCCAGCGCCGGTAGCGGGATCAGTCCCATCTCGTCGAGAAACTGGTGGCCGCGCGTCGGCTTGTCGCGGCGCGTCGCGGCGCGGGTGACAATGAGTCGGTCCTTGGTGCGAGTCATGCCCACGTAGAGGAGCCGTCGCGCCTCCTCGATCTCCTCGAGTTTGGGTCCTGTCGCCGGCGAACCGCCCGGAAGCTGAGCATCCTCCACGCCGACGACATACACGCGAGAGAACTCGAGTCCCTTGGTCGAATGGAGCGTGAGCAAGTTCACCCGCGCCCGCTCCGGTTCATGACCGTCCCACTTCGAGAGTAGCGCGCGCTCGAGGAACAGCGACAGCTGCTCTTGCAGCGGACCATCGGGAATGTCGACGATGAGTCGTCGTAGGCGCAGCATGGCGGCGGGATACCGCTCGTCTGCGGTCTTGTCGGCGCGAATCTTCAGCATCAACTGGGCGCCACCCAATCGCTCGATCACCTCGTCGACTGTCGGGACAGCAATGTCGTCGCCCTGCTCGCGCTCGTAGGCGTCGAGACAGGTGCTGTACCGGCCGAGCGCGAACGCGCGTGTGATGCCGTGGAACATCCGTGCCTCGGCGCACAATGCATCCTCGTCGCTCAGTGCGAGCGCGATGCCAAGGTGATCGAGCAGGTTGACGAGCGCCGTGCCGCGCGCGCGTGTGCGCTTCACTTCATCGAGCGCGAGCACGATCCTCGCCAGCGCCAGCGTGTCGTCGAGCGCGCGGTGCGAGCGTCCAGTCTCGATGCCGAACGTGCGAGCGATGTCGACGAGCTTGCGACTGGTCGGATACAGGTCGCGCGCCAATGGAAGCGTGTCGTACGTGCACAGATCGAACCGCTTGCCAATCGCATGTGACATCCGTTGCAGAATTCGAAAGTCGAACTCGTATCCGTTGTGGGCGACGATGACGTCGTCGCCGCAGAAGGCGCGGAACTTGGGCCAGATGTCCTCGAACCGCGGCGCCGAGGCGACATCGGTCGCGCGAAGCCCGTGCGTCGCCGTTGCGCCGGGCGCGATCGCCGCTCGCGGCTTGACGAGCGAATTGAACGTCTCGATGATCACGCCCTCGCGCACCCGCACCGCGGCGATCTCGACGATCTCCGCCTTGTTCGTGTCGTTGTCGGTGGTCTCGAGGTCGATCGCGGTGAACGTGTTGAATGCGGCGCCGAAGTCGTCCATCTCGATCAGTTGCGCAGCCTTGAAGAGCCCGAGCGGCAATCCGACCGATGCGACGTCGTCAGGCTCGATGCACTCGACGCCGAACGGTGCCGGGCAATCGCGGCCAAGCCGCACGTTAGTCAAGCCGATGGCCGCGAGCATGTTCTTGAGCGCGATCTCGATTCCACCCATGCGCGGCATCCAGATCTCGTCATTCCGATTTCGCGCCGCTTGCAAACGCGCCGCGAGCGCGACGACGTCCGGCAGCGACGCGGGATCGGCGATCTCGTCGTGACGATCGTCGAGCACCGATCGGACTTTCCCGACGCGGCGCGACAGCAACTCTTGCACGAGCGAACCCAGGCTCGTGTGATTCTTGCCGAGCGCGGCGAGGTTGCGCCAATCGGCGAGCGCGCGACGAATCTGCCGGGCGCGTTCATCCGCACGCGGAAGACGCGAGGCGATGTACTTGAGCTGGCGGCCGAGACTCTGACGCGCAGCCTCGGCCTTGGCGCGTGCCTCGTCAAACAGTGGACGCGGAAGCACGACGCCGAAGAATGCATCGCGCATGACATCGTCGTTTGGATACGCGATGACGCGCAGCGCGGCGATCACGTACTCGACCGTCGGATCCTCGGACAGCGCGCGTCCCTGCGCGAGACGGCACGGAATGCCCGCGTTGAGGAGCGCCGCCTCGAGGCCGTTTCCAATCTCGTGTGTGCGATAGAGCAGGGCGACGTCGCCCCATTCATGGCCGTGCGCGGCGCGATCGCGGCGGATGTCCTCGATGATCCAGGCCTCTTCATCGGCATCGGTCTCGAACCCGAGCGCGCACACGGGAAACGGTGAATGCTTGTCCGTGGTCGGAACCACCCGATCGGCGAAAATCGGCGTGTTCACCATGATGAGCTTGCGGGCGAGCGCGAAGACCTCGCGCGAACACCGGTGATTCTCCTCGAGGTGAATCTTCGTCGTCAGCCCGAAGTCGTTGACGAAGCTCCTGAACACCGCGGGATCGGCGCCCGCCCATGAGTAGATCGATTGCTCGTCGTCGCCGACCGCGAACACATGCTTGTGCTCGCGCGCCAACGCGCGAATCACTCGGTACTGCACCGGATTCAGATCTTGAAACTCGTCGACGAGCACGACGTCCCATCGCGAGCGAACCGACGCGCCGTCGTCGGGCCGCTCGAGCAACTCCGCCGCCTTGATCACGAGTGTGTCGAAGTCGGCGAGCTTTCGCTTCGCTAGAAATCGCTCATACTGTTCGAACAGGATCGCGTCGTCGTGCAAGAGCGCATCACCACGGAACCGGTGCGCCGAGAAACGGTTGAGGGTATTGCGATGCCACCGGCGTGGTCCTTCGATGCGTCGCAGGGCGTTGAGCTGATACTCCTCGTCCGCGATCCCGAAGCCCGGCTCGAGCAGCACATGGGCGCCGAGCTCGCGCAGCAGCTCGGCGCAAAACGCGTGGATCGTCCCGCGCTTGATCTTGGCCGCGGCATCCCCGAGTCGCGCCTCGAGGCGATGGGCGATCTCACCGGCCGCCTTGTTGGTGAACGTGAATGCACAGATGCGCTCCGGATCGAACTTCAGCTCCTCGATCAGGAAGCGGATTCGCTCCGTGAGGCAGAACGTCTTGCCGGCGCCCGGACCGGCGAGCACCAGAAGCGCGCCGGCGTCGGCTTCGATTGCATTACGCTGCGACGACGACGCCACATGCGGAGAGAGTGTGGCGAGCGTCGGGGCAACGGATGTCGTCAAGCGAACCGCTGGCGTGCGCGTTCTCGGGCCTTCCGCGCTTCTTCCTCACGGTTGCGCGGCGGCGCGTGGATCTCGAGCGAATGCACCAGCCGACGCGCGATCTCGGTCACATCGTCAACCGCTTGGTTGAACACCGCCTCATTGGCGCGAGAGGGACGCGTCGTGCCACTGAGTTTACGAACGAATTGTAGAGCGGACGCGCGAATCTCGTCGTCGGTGGCTGGCGGCTCGAAATTGGCGAGCGTCTTGATGTTCCGGCACATGCAAATGACTCCTCTGAGAGCGGCAAATTCGCCTCGAATATGCTGCTGAGGAGCCCTTCCGTGCCAGTCAGGGATGCGTCGAAAATCACCTGAATTGTGATGCGGCGTCCGGTGTCGCGACCGCTCTTCCGACCGCGCTTAGACTTGTCGACATGACGCACGTCAATCCGACCGACGACGAGCTTCGCGAGATTCTGTCGACGAGTCGCACCATCGCGATGGTCGGCGCGTCGTCGAGCCATGATCGCCCGTCGATCGGCGTGATGAAAGTTCTGCTCGCCGCCGGATTCGACGTCATCCCGGTGACGCCGCACGAGCCGAGCATCCTGGGTCGGACGACTTATCCGTCGCTAACTGATGTGCCGCAACGCGTGGACATCGTCGACGTGTTCCGCCGGCCGGAGGCGACTCCGGCGGTCGCAGACGAGGCAGTGCGGATCGGCGCAAAAGTCCTGTGGCTCCAAAGCGGCATCGTCAGCGAAGAAGCCGCGACGCGCGCACGTGCCGGCGGCCTCACCGTGATCATGGACCTTTGTATCGGAAAGACGACGAGCCGGCTCGGGATCAAGCACGCGAAAGCGTGACCGCCGTCGTTTCTATGACGCGTGCAGTCCCGCCAATTCGCGCGCGCACGCGCTGGCGCGTTCGAGGAGCAGGTCGCGCTCGCGCGCATTGCGCGTGAGCGACGCGGCGCGCTCGAATTCCGTCTGCGCCTCGTCGAGACGACCGAGCTTCTTGAGGAAATCACCGCGAACGCTCGGCAGCAAATGATACGCGTCGAGTGACGATTCCGCGGTCAGCGTATCGACGATCTCGAGGCCCGCCGCCGGGCCATTGGCCATCGCCACCGCGACCGCGCGATTGAGCTCGACGACGGGCGATGGCTCGAGCTGGATGAGCGCTCCGTACAGCGTCGCGATGCGCGCCCAATCGGTATCGTCGGCGACGTGAGCGCGAGCGTGACAGGCGGCGATCGACGCCTGCAGCGCGTATGGACCGCGCGTCTCGCTGAGTTCCTCGGCGCGTGCGAGCGCGGCGAGTCCGCGACGGATGAGCAGCTGATCCCAGCGCGCGCGATCTTGATCGAGCAGGAGGACCGGCTCTCCCGACGGACCGACGCGCGCACGCAATCGCGACGATTGGATTTCCATCAGCGCCACCAGGCCGTGCACCTCCGGCTCCGTCGGCATCAACCCGGTCAGAATGCGGCCGAGTCGCAGCGCGTCCTCGCAAAGCGCTGGGCGAACCCAGTCGTCGCCCGCCGTGGCCGAATAACCCTCGTTGAACACGAGGTAAATCACTTTGAGCACGGTCGACAATCGCGCGGAGAGCTCAGCACCCCGCGGAACCTCGAACGGCACGTGCGCTTCGGAGAGCGTGCGTTTCGCCCGAACGATTCGCTGCGCGACCGTCGACTCGGGGACGAGAAACGCGCGGGCGATCTCCTCGGTGGTGAGACCGCCGAGGAGGCGAAGCGTGAGCGCGACGCGTGCCTCGACCGAGAGAATCGGGTGACAGGACATGAACACGAGACGAAGAAGGTCGTCTCCGACGTTGTCGTCGAGCGCGGCGTCGAGGTCAGGCACCGCGGACTCCTGCTGCGCCTCGATCTCGTAGCCCACTTGCTCGTGTTTGCGCTCGACGAGCTTGCTGCGGCGGAGGGCGTCGATGGCGCGATGTTTGGCGGTCGCCATCAGCCAGGCGCCGGGGTTGTCGGGCACACCCGACTCGGGCCAACGCTCGAGCGCGGCGACGAGCGCGTCCTGCGCAAGATCCTCGGCGAGGCCCACGTCGCGTACGATCCGGGTGAGTCCGGCGATGAGCTTGGCGGCCTCGATCCTCCACACTGCGTCGATGGCTCGATGCGTTGCTGATGTGGTCACCTCGACAAATCAGAGGAGGCGCACGACGCGAGGCAAGAGCGGCAGGCTGGAAGGTGGGAGGGCGGGGCCGCCGCTGCACAGCAGAGTTTGCCGACTCATGGTTTAGAGTTTGCTCTCGCTTCGGTCAAACTCCGGGGGGAGGAGAGAGCGTATGTCAGTCATCGACGATCCTGATTTCCTGACGAGCCGACCAAAACAGTTGGTTGCGGTCGCCGAGCTCGCCCATCTTCGCAGCCGGTTGGTGGACCTGCAGTCAGAGCTGCTCAGTCGAATGCACGAGCGGCGTCAGATCATCCAGCGCGTGGCCGAGCAGGATCTCGAGCACCAACGCGAGAGTGGACGCGCGAGCCGTACGTCGGCGATTGAGCGGGCGCGAGCGAGCGACGACGTGCGAGTGTTCGATCAAAACGTCGCTGTGCTACGTGAGAAGATCAGACGCATCGACATCGACATCGAGCGCACGAGGTTGAGCATCGAGGTGGCCGTCTCCGGCGGCGTGGACCGCACGATGGGTTTGGTGGGGCAGCGCGGAGCGGCATAGGCGCCGCTCGTCTTTTGCTTGTACGCGCCATGATCCGATGACGTCAAGCCGATCGACTCGATGCACGTTCGAGGGTGATCGCTTGCCGCCTCCCTCGACCGCCGAGCAGATTATGGGCATGGCCGCGCAACGGGCACCGTCGCGTCGCTGGACGGAAGACGAGTTCTATAAAGCACGAGACGCCGCGCCTCCCGGCGAGCGGTGGGAGTTCGTCGATGGCGATGTGCTCGTGACGCCGTCGCCACACTGGACCCACCAGCGCGTCGTCGGGCGCCTATTCGTGTTGCTCGATGGATACGTTCGGTCGCGCGCCCTCGGCGAAGTCTTCTCGTCACCGCTCGACGTCAAGCTCGAGCCCCGGCTGGTCTTGCAACCCGACGTGCTCGTCGTACCGGCCGGAGAACTTCGGCGACGATCGGACGTCGTCCGTCATTTGCTGCTCGCCGTCGAAATGGTGTCGCCACGCTCGGCACGCCACGACCGAGTGACGAAGCGTCCACGCTACCAGCGCAACCGCGTCCCGGAGTACTGGATCGTGGACGACCGGTCGCAAACGATCGAGCGATGGAAGCCCGACGACGAGCGACCGGAGCTCACCGCGGACCAGCTTGTCTGGCACCCCGACGGAGCCACCGAGCCGTTCATGCTCGATCTGGTCAACTTCTTCGCCGACGTCGCCCTCCCGCCCGAGGACGACGACGTCGGCGAATAACCCCGCCTTCGACTATTCCGCGCGCAGGGCCACCGCCGGATCGACGCGCGCCGCGCGCGCCGCCGGTAGCCAACACGCCGCGACGCCGACGGCCGCGATAATCAGTGCGACACCGGCGAGCGTCGCGGGGTCGTGCGGCGCGACACCGAACAGCAAGCCGCGCAGTAATCGCGACGTCACCAGCGCACCGGTGATACCTGCCGCCAATCCCACCACCAACAACGCACCGCCCTCGCTCAAGACCATTCGTCTGACGCGCGCCGCGTCCGCGCCGAGGCTCATGCGAATGCCAATCTCGGCGGTTCGCGAGCTGACGGAGAACGCCAGCACGCCCGCGATGCCGACCATCGCAATGACCATCGCCAGCGTGCCGAACGACGCGATGAACAGCGCATTGAGCCGGCGCGGCGCGACCGTCGCGTCGCGCACTTCCTCGAGCGTCTCGACCTTCTCGATCAACTGTCGCGGATACAACTCGCGGATGGCGCGAATTACCGCCGGCTGAAGCAAGCTCGGATTCGACTTGGTCCGGATCACGAGCGAGCCGTTGAAGATTTCCTCCTGCGCGAACGGCTGGAACACCGTCGGCGTCGGATCGGTGTCGAGCCCCGCATCGCGTGTGTCGCCGACGACGCCGACGACGGTTCGCCAATCGCCGGTAATTGGAATGAACTTCAGCACCTCTCCGGTCCATGCGATTCGCCGCCCAATCGGATCCTGATTTCCAAATAGACGCTCGGCGAACGACTTGTTGATGACGACGACCCGCGCGCCGTCACGACGATCGGTCGCCGCGAACGCGCGTCCCTTCACGAGTGGGATCCCCGCTGCGCGGAAGTAATTCGGGTCAGCGGTCTTGTAGGTCGCGCGTGGCGTCGCCTCGCCCGATCCCAGCGGACGTCCTTCAGCCTTGACCTCGAGCACGAAATTATTGGCCCGAAGGGGAACGTTCGATCCAACAGACGCGACGTCGACACCGGGAAGCGCCGCGATGCGATCGCGCATACGTTCGTACATCGCGAGCTTCTCCGGCGTCGAAATCGCCTGCGTTTCGATCGGCGCCTCCATCGTCAGCACGTTCTCGGCGCGCACGCCGGTCTCGACCGACTGAAGCTTCGAGAGCGTCCGCACGAGCAGGCCCGCCGCCGTCAGCAGCACCATGCAGACCGCGAGCTGCGTGACGACGAGAGTATTCTGAAGTCGGTGCCGGCCGCGACCAGCCGTGGTCCTACGTCCCGCCGCGGCGAGCGGCGCAGCCAACGCCGCACCACCGCCGATCTTCGGGACGAATGACAACACGATCGCGGCGATCACGCTGATGATGAGGCTCACCGTCAGCACGAGTCCGTCGACGCGAATCTCGTCGGCGCGCGGCGTGAGCTGTTGCGCGAATGCGACGAGCATCTTGAGCCCGGCAAACGCCACGAGCACACCAAGAGCGCCACCGACGAGCGCCAGCGCGAGATTCTCGATCATCAGCAACCACCGAAGCCGCCAGCTCCCCGCGCCGAGTGCGGCCCGGACAAGCATCTCTCGCTCGCGTCCAACGCCGCGCATGAGCGTGAGATTGGCCACGTTCGCGCACGCGATGAGCAGCACGAAACCCGCCGCGCCCATGAGCAGCCACAGAGTGAGCGATGCGCGCTCGTTGAGCGCCACCTTGAGCGGCGACAACGCGATCCCATAGCGCGACGCGCGCTCGTACGCCTCGGGGTGGTCGGCGTGGACCGTGGTCGCGATGCGCGTGATCTCGGAGCGCGCTTGCTCCACGGACGCGTTGGGAGCCAGGCGCCCGAAGACTTCCGTCATGCGATGCGTGCGTCCTTGCTTCATGGTCGCGCTCAGGTGGTGCGGGCTCGTGACCATGTTGACGAACGCGTCGGTGCGCTGTGGATAGTGCGGCGCGCGCTGCACCACGCCGATGATCGTCGACACCATGTCGTTGATGCGGACCGTTTTCCCGATCACCTTCGGATCGCCGCCGAATTTTTCCATCCAGAATTGGTGCGACAGTACCGCGACCGGAGCCGCCGCCGGTCCGTCGTCGCGCGAGTTGGTCAGCCGACCCAACACCGCCGAAAGTCCCATGACCTCGAAGTAGTTGCCGCTGATCACGCCGGCTTGGATGTGCACGGGCTCCTCGTTGTTCACCATCGTGAACGTCATCGAGGAGTACTCGGCGACCTCGGACAGGCTCTTCGACGCGGTGCGATAGTCGACGATCTCCGGCACCGAGAAGAGCACGTTGTCCTGTCCGGCGCCCTGTGCGGATTGTCGCAGATACACGAGCCGCTCGCCCTCGCGGTTCGGAAGCGCTCGTAAGAGCGTTCCTCTCAGTAACGTGAACATGGCCGTGTTCGCGCCAATCCCGAGCGCGAGTGTCAGAATCACGGCGACGGTGAAACCCCGCGCCCTATACAGGCTGCGAAACACGCGACGGAGATCGGATAGGAAGCTCATTGGACGCGCCCGACTGGAATGATGAGGGGTAGTGGGTCGCAAACTTACTTGCGTGCCGCAACCTGCGCGCGCAAGCGCTCTTCCTGCTCACGAAGCTCCGGAGTGAACTCGGCGCCGAAGTCATCGGCCTCGAAGATTTGGCGAATCTCGAGCTCGCCCTCAGCGCCGGTGGGATTCGGACAGCGTTTGGCCCACTCGATCGCTTCCTCCTTGGATCGCACCTGCCAAATCCAAAAGCCGGCGACCAGCTCTTTGGTCTCGGCAAACGGACCGTCGATGACGGTTCGTTTCGATCCTGAGAACTTGATGCGCACGCCCTTTGAGCTCGGATGAAGTCCTTCGCCCTCGAGCATCACGCCGGCTTTCACGAGCTCTTCGTTGAACTTGCCCATTTCTGTGAGCAGTTGCTGGCTCGGCATGACGCCGGCCTCGGACTCGGCGCTGGCCTTGACCATCACGATGAATCGCATCGTCGTCTCTCCTCTTGGCTGTTGCCCGGGCGTCCGGACGATCTCGAACCGGCTGAACCTAGGCTCTAACTGGACGTCGAACGAGGGACGGCCAAATCGACACCGCTGGAGATCTTTTTTGCAGAAATCCGCGCAATCCTCGAATCGAGATAAATCTGGGGTCGGCGCGGTCCGTCGTGTTCCTTGCTTCACGGTAGCGATTGTAGCCTAATCGCTCGGCAATTCCTTCCGGGAGGAGGTTTTTGCCGTGCGGGCAGGCGAGATCGAGCGAGGATACGTCTGTGCCACTCTGACGAGATAAACTGTTCATTGTTAATCACTTAAGAGCGTCGGCCTGGTCGGCCGACGCTCTTTTTTTGCTCAGCCCGGTGTGGTCTGCCGCCTGCTTCTGGTAGGTGGTGAAGAACAGGTTCACGCCGCCTTCCCACCTCATTCCGACGTTGGAGTTGAAGATGGACACCCCCACCTACTGGAGAGCCTTTGCGACCGGTGATGTCGCCGCTCGAGACGCCCTCCTGATCGAGAACCTCAGCCTCGTCCATCACGTCGCGCGACAGCTCGAGCGAGGGTTGTCCAACGAGCTCGATCACGACGAGCTCGTGAGCGCGGGAACGCTGGGGCTGATGGCGGCGATGAACTCGTTCGATCCCAATCGGGGACTGGCCTTCAGCACATTCGCGGTACCGCGCATTCGGGGAGCTATCCTCGACGAGCTGCGGCGCCAGGATCATGTTCCTCGTTCCGTCCGCCGAAAGACGCGCGACATCCAAGGCGCCCGCTCGGCCTTGGCCGCGAAGCTCTGTCGGATGCCCGAGGATTCAGACGTTGCCGAGTCGCTCGGAGTCGACCTCCGCACCTTGTGGCGTTGGGAGTCGGACGTCGAAGGCGCGATCCGCGTTCCGATCGACCGACCGGTCACCGATCACAGCGAGACATCGTCGTCACTGCTCGAGCTCTTGCACACCGATCCCGACCTGGGCATCGACGAGCAGATCGCGCACGAACAGGAAGTGGTTCTGTTGCGTGAAGCGATCATGAAGCTCAAAGAGCAGGAGCGAACCGTATTAGCGTTATACTATTTCGAAGAGCTCAAGTTGCACGAGATCGCCGAGATTCTCGAGCTCACGGAATCGCGCGTGTCGCAGATTCGATCGAAGGCGCTGTCGCGATTGCGCGAGACGGTCGGCGTGGCGCTCGCCTCCTGAATTTGTTAGCGCGCCCCGCGACTATTTGCGATCGGCGGCGCGACGAGCCTTGAGCGTCGGCATTCGCAGCGCGACCACGCCGGCGCTACGGCTCACGGTGCCATCAAAACTTCTCGCGACGGTCTCCGCATACCGCCCGCGACTCGACACTGGCACACCGTGCACCGGCGGAGTGCCGACGCGGAACTCGACACTCACCCACTGATCGTCCGATTCCGCCACGACACGCACAGCCTCGCTGAGTTGACTGGCCAAGCGCTTCGCGTCGTTCAGAAGCAACGTGAGCACGCGAACGACGGCCCATCGTTGCACCCGCACGGGCTCGACGAATCGCATCGGAACGATCGTGACCGGTACGTCGCGGACAGCATGAAGGAACCGATGGATCGTGAACACGTCGGCGAGAATGTCGGCGAGGATGAGGGGTTCGGCATCGGCGATGCCGTCGCCAGGTAGCAACCGGACCAGCCGATTGCAATCCTCGAGACGCGCCAGCTCCGCCGTGAGCCCATCGAACCCTGATCCGTCGGCGGGCACGCCGTCCAGGCGCAACAGCTCGATGAGCGCCGAAAGAGAGCCGATCCGATTGTTGAACGCGTGGTGCAGACCCTGAAGGGCTTGATCCACGAGATCGAGCCACTCTTCGATGCCTTCTACGTCCTTGAGGGGCGACCGCGATTCGCGCGCCACCATTCAACCACTCCGCACGGGGGGAACTGACGAGGACGTTTCGATCACGTAAGCTAATGATCTTTACAGAGTTTCAGTGCCAGACGGTGTTGCTCGTGCTCACCAACGATCGCCCCCGGCCGGGTGTCGAAACGGGGATATCGATGTTCTCGTAGATGCTCAACACCTCGACATGACGGACGGGTTCATGGAAACTCTGACGCGGGACCTTCGTTACGTGACGCGCGCGTTGCTGCGCACTCCGGGATTCTTTTTCGTCACCGTGATGACGTTGGGGCTCGGCATCGGTGCCACGACCGCGATCTTCAGTGTCGTGAACGGTGTGCTGTTGCAGCCGCTCCCCTACCCGCGATCGGAACGCATTGTCCAGCTCTTCCAAGTCGACAAAGACGGGAAGCGGATGAGCGTCTCCGTGCCGAACTTCCGAGACTGGAGGGCTCAGACGCGAAGCCTCTCCACCATGGCGCTCGCGTCGGTCGCGAACACGATTACCGTGAGTGGCTTGCAGGAACCCGCTCGAGTCGCCGGCGCAGAAGTCAGCGGGGACTTCTTTTCCGTGTTCGGCCTGCATCCCGAAATCGGACGCGTATTCGCCGCCGACGAGCTACGACCAGGCGCATCGCCCGCGGCGGTCGTGAGCGACGCGTTTTGGCGACGATACCTCGACGCCAGCCCGGCCGCACTCGGCCGCACGATCACGATTGGGTCCAAGCTGTTCACCGTCGTCGGGGTGATGCCGCCGGAGATGAACTATCCCGCCGGCAACGACGTCTGGATGCCCCAAGAGCTCGAGGACTGGTCGAGCCCAAGCCGCACGTCACACGGGTGGCGAGTCGTCGGCAGGTTGAAGGACGACGTCACCGAGCTTCAAGCGAAACAAGATCTAAGCTCAATCTCGCGTCAATTGAAGAAGCAGTATGGCGACGAGACGTGGATGTCGGACGGAGACCTCGTGCCACTGCGCGAGCAACTCGTCGGGAAAGTTCGGACGACCGTGCTCGTCCTGTTCGGCGCCGCGGCGTTCCTGCTGCTCATCGCCTGTGGCAATGTCGTCAATTTGCTCGTGGCGCGAATGACGCTGCGGCGCGCCGAGATTGGTCTGCGGCTCGCGCTCGGCGCAACGCGGCTCAAGCTTGCACAGCAATTCCTCATCGAAGCCGGCGTGTTGTCGGCGCTCGGCGGTGTGCTAGGCATCGGGCTGGCGATCGGCGGCGTGCGTGCGCTGCTTGCAATCCAGACGGGCAATCTTCCCCGAGCCGACGAGATTCGCGTGGATTGGCGCGTGCTGTTGTTCGCTGTTGGCGTATCGGTGCTCACCGCGATTGCGCTCGGGCTACTCGCCGTTTGGCAGGGAACGCGGAGCGACATCCGGGAGACGCTTTCGTCGTCGCAGCGTACGCAGGCCGGATCCGGTTCGAGCGCGCGCGTGCGCCGTTCCCTGGTGGTGTCTCAGATGGCGCTCACGGTCGTGTTGCTCATCGGAGCCGGCCTCTTGGCACGCAGCTTCGTGCGATTGCTCGAGGTCAATCCCGGCTTCCGCACGCAGCACGTCGTCGTGCTCAGCATGGCCCTACCCGATGACAACGCACCGGATGCGCACGAACGACGCGTGGGGTTTTACCAGCAACTCATGACCCGTCTCCGTGCGATTCCTGGCGTCGCGAGTGTCGGTGTGGCGACGGGAGTTCCGCTCGTCGACGGGGGTGCCGACGGTGAATTCCTGATTCTCAACCGGCCCGATCAACCAGTCAGCTTCAACGACTGGACGGCATTTCGAAACGATCCGACTCGCAGCGGTTATGCGGACTATCGCGTTGTCGACGGAGATTATTTCCGCACCATGGGTATCCGGTTGCTTCGAGGGAGAGAGCTCAGCGCCGGCGACCAGGGCAACACGCAGCGCGTCGCGCTGATCAGCGTCTCCCTCGCCAAACAGAAATGGCCGAACGAAGATCCGATCGGCAGAATCATCCAGTACGGAAATATGGACGGCGATCTCCGTCCCTTCACCGTGGTCGGCGTCGTTGGCGATGTTCGCGGTGAAAGCCTCGCCGCTGACCCGCAGCCGACGTTCTATGCCCCGCAGGCGCAGACGAAATACTCGGGCAACGCGTTTCACGTTGTCATGCAAACACCGGCGGATCCGAGCTCGGTCATCGCCTCGGCTCGTGGAATCGCGCATGAGATGCGGCCCGATGTTCCGCCCGTGCTGAAAACAATCGAGAGCGTCGTCACGGCGTCCGTTGCCGACCGGCGATTCATCCTCGTGCTGGTCGGCGTGTTCGGCGGTGCGGCGCTCGTGCTGGCGACCCTCGGCGTGTACAGCGTCATCTCGTATCTCGTGGCGCAACGCCGCCCAGAGATCGGCGTACGGATCGCGCTTGGCGCGCAGCGCGGTGACGTGATGGGCCTCGTACTCCGTCAGGGCGGATCGCTCGCGTTGATCGGCATCGCCATCGGCGGCATCGGTGCGCTCTATCTCACCAGGCTGCTCAAAGGGTTGGTCTTCGGCGTCAGCACGACCGATCCGATGGCGTTCGGCGCTGTGATCGCACTGCTCGCGGCGGTCGCGTTGCTGGCGAGCTGGCTGCCGGCGCGACGGGCGTCGCGCGTCGATCCGATGGACGTGCTGCGAGGGGCGTAGTAGACGCTCGCCCGCCCGGACTCGAGTGGCGGTCCGCAGTGGGGGACAACTTGTCGCGTTCGGTCGGTTGCGGGCGCGGGGCCGTTGATTGACGTTACCGGGGAACGCCGGACCGACCATCCGGGGTTGATTCGTGGCCAGCACGAACTATTGGCCCATTCCCAAGTGCCTCGGACGTCACAATGCTCCTCCTTGCAGTTCTTTGTATCAGCGTCAGCAGCACCACGCCGCGCCTGGGTTTGGATTCAGTGCTGGTGCCGGTCGACACGCCGCCCCCGCGAAAGCGGCCGAAGGTCGTCGAGGTGAGTGACTGGTACTCGCGGCGGCTCACCATTCACCGCTGGGTTGCCTACTCGACGATTCCGGTGTTCGGCCTGCAGTGGGCCGCGGGAACCCAACTCTACAATCACGGCGCGGACGCGCCGAATTGGGCAAAAACCTCACATCGCGTGGGTGCAACCGCCCTCGCCGGCATGTTCACGGTCAATACAGTTACCGGTGCGTGGAATTGGTGGGACTCACGGTCGGTTTCACAAGGGCGGGCGCTCCGCACCGTCCATGCGCTCACGATGATCGGGGCCGACGCCGCCTTCACGTATGCTGGCGCGAAGCTTTCGAACGAGGCCGAGACGAGTACGACCAAGCGCCAGTTGCACCACACCATCGCTTTGTCGGCGATGGGCGTAACCGTCGTGAGTGAGGTCGCTATGAAACTCTGGAACCGGTAATCAAAGAGCTGATGATCGTACCTGAATCGCTGGTCAACCTGCTGAAGCCTTGGAATGAGTTCTACAGTCATTCGAAAACGGCGGCCTCGGTTGTGATCTTTTTGCACGTTGGCGGATTGCTGCTCGCCGGGGGAATGGCGATCGCGGCCGATCGCGGAACGCTCCGCGCGCTCCGCGTCGCCGCCGACGAGCGACCGTACTACCTGCGTGAGCTCGCCGCAGTCCACCGATGGGTCATCTCGGGACTCACGATCATCGTGATCAGCGGGTTGCTCCTGCTCACTGCCGACATCGAGACGTTTTTTGGATCGTGGATCTACTGGACAAAAATGACGCTCGTCGTCGTCCTGCTGATCAACGGATGGATGATGACGCGCACGGAGCAGTCACTTCAGCGCGACTCGAGCGAGACATCGCCGTACTGGCGGTCCCTCCATCGCACCGCGGTCACGAGCCTCGCGCTTTGGTTCACGATCGCCGCGTTTGGCGTCGCGCTCGCCAACTTCAGCTGACGGAGTAGATGTTTCGAATGCAACCCGAACGCCGCGACGCAGCGCCCACCGCCTGCGACGGATGCGGTCTTATTGCCCGCCGCGATTTCTTGCGCGACGCCGGACTCTTGGCAGCGGGCGTGCTCGTTGCGCTCGGCGCGGCTCCTTCACGCGCCGCCGCTGCGTCGATCGAGCTCGTGTCGCCGGTCGCCGAAAACCGCGAAGAGAAATCGTATGCGATTCCGGCGCAGGACGGAACGCAGATCGACAAAGACAACGGCACCATGATCACGCGCTGGCAGGGCAAAGTGTGCGTCTTCTCGCTCGCCTGCCCGCACCAGAACACGGCACTCCGCTGGCACGACAAGGACACCCAGTTCGAGTGCCCAAAACATCACTCACGCTTCGACGCCGAAGGCAACTACATCAAAGACAGCGGCCGAGCGACGCGCGGACTCGATCGGTTCGCGGTTCGGAAAGACGGGAACAATGTGGTGGCCAACCTGGATAAGCTCTATCAGGAAGACGAAGACGAAGCGGCTTGGAAGTCGGCCTTCGTCACCATCTAGCTCGCCACCGTCATTCAATCTCCTCCCGATTCAGTCGATATGTCCTGCGAACATTGTCTCAATCGTCGCGATTTTCTCGCCAAGTCGGCACTCGCTGCGGCGGCATTAATTGCCGCCGAAGCCTGCGGCGACGGGCAGATCGGTCCGCCCATACCGAAGACGGTCGCGGGTGATCCACTGCTTCCGCTGGGCGGTCCGGTGACGATCAACCTCGCCGACTTTCCGGCGCTCGCGAATACTGGTGTCATCGTCGCGATCCCCAAGGAACGCACGGTCATGCGCACCGGTCCCTCGACCTTCGTCGCGCTATCGAGGCTGTGCTCGCACCAGCAATGCGACATCGATATCAAGGGAAACTTCTTCGAGTGCCCATGTCACGGGTCGCAGTTCACCGCGACCGGTCAGGTCATTCGCGGACCGAATATTTCCAGCCCACCGATCGGTCCCTTGCGCAGTCTTAATGTTACGGTCAATCAGGCCGCCGGAACGCTGACGATTGAATAAGTAGCAGCTCGCGCATAACCGTTTCGCGAACACACCGCGTTTCTTAGGTTGGTTCGCATGTTGATCGGCGTCGCTGGAATGGTCGGAACGGGCAAGACTACGCTGGCGCGCGCGCTATCGCAGCGGTTCGGCCTGCAGATGGCGCTCGAGAGTGTCGACGCCGACAACCCGTGGCTCGAGAGTTTCTACGGCGGCCCCGACGAGATGCGGGCGTACGCGCTCCAGCTCCAGCTTCATTTCCTCGCCACGCGGTTTGCCAGCATGCGTCGTATGCGTGGACTCGGCGGCAGCTGGGTCCTGGACCGGACGTGGTATGAGGACGCGGAAATTTTTGCCCGTGGCCTGTACGAGCAAGGATTGATGACGTCCGCTGAGTGGATGTTGTACCGGCAGCTGTATGCGGAGTTGCTGTACTCACCTGCCGCACGACCGCCGCGGTTGCTCATCTACCTCCACGCCCCGCTCGAAACGGTCCTCGAGCGAATCGCGACCCGAGGACGGCCGAAGGAGAAGGAGACGCCGCCGGAATACTGGTCGGCGCTTCACGGGCGGTATGAGCGGTGGATCGAACAGTTCCGCCACTGTCCCGTGCTTCCGCTCGACGTGCGCGAGTATGATCTCGTTGCCCACCCCGACGCGGTCGAGGAAATCGCCGGCCGTGTCCGCGTTCAGCTCGAGGGCGAGCTGCCACAGACGGAACTCTGGCCGGCCGTCGCGAAGAAGCGGGCCTTGGCCTAGTCCGGGGCAGGGAGTTGGCATGAGACGGTTGGCCGCCGCATGGCGCTTTTTTGTCGCGCCATATATTCTCGAAGCTCGCTCCCGTGCAGGCGGCTTGAGAAGTGTGTCCCAACCCGATTTCAGGCATGACCGACGTCCCGCTAACCGAGTTTGACTCGCAACCACCCGCCGGATCGACCGACGGCGGGAAATACGTCTACTGCATCATCCGGAGCGATCGACAACACGATTTCGGGTCGATCGGCATTGGGGGCGGGCAGCGGGTCATGACCGTTGCCTATCGCGACCTCGCGGCGGTCGTCAGCGACACGCCGATCGTCATCTACGATCCGACGCGCGAGAATGTCCTGGCGCACGAATTCGTGAACGAGACGGTGATGCGCGAGCACACGGTGATCCCGATGTCGTTCGGCACGGTGTTTCGCTCCGACGAAGACGTGACCGAGCTGCTCCGCTCGACCTATCAAGCGTTCAGCGACGTGCTGGACAAGATGCAGGACAAGATCGAGTTCGGTCTCAAGGTGCTGTGGGACCGCGAGAAGGTCGTCGCCAACCTCGAGCGCGAGAACGATGAGATTCGCCGACTGAAGGACGAGATCAGCCGGCATACAGCCAGCTCCACGTACTTCGCGCGCATGCAGCTCGGGCGTCTCATCGAAGGCGCCCTCGAGGAGATGAGCACGCGCTACGTGTCCGACATTCACGACGCACTCAAGTCCGTCGCCGTGGCCAGCCGGTCGAACAAGCCAATCGGCGACCGCATGATTCTGAACGCGGCGTTCCTCGTCGATCGCGCCCAAGAACAAGCGTTCGACGAATGTGTGAAGGATACGAGTCGCAGGTACGAGGAGCTGCTCACGTTCAAGTATTCTGGTCCGTGGCCGCCGTATAACTTCGTGAACATCAAGCTGAAGCTGGAAAAGGCGGATTGACGATGGGCCTCCTCACGAACCTGCTCTTCTTCCCGGTCACTGGTCCGATCGCCGGGATCAAGTGGTCGATCGGACAAGTGCAGAAGGTGGTCGAGGAAGAGCTGACCGACGATGCGCCGGTCAAGCAGGAACTGATGGAGCTGCAGATGCAGCTCGAGCTGGGCGACATCGACGACGGCGAGTATGTGCGTCGCGAAGCTGAGCTGATGGCCCGGTTGCGAGAGGTGCGCGCGTGGCGCGAACGGCTCGGTAAAGCAACGGCCGGCGGGCCGGTTCGCGTGTCGCGAGATAGCGACGAGGCGTGAGCGCGTTCGAGGCGCTCCTCGATCGTCTCCCGCGCGCTTCGCTCATCGTCGGAAAAGGCGGCGTCGGCAAAACGACGTGCGCCGTCGCCATCGCCGCCTCGTTCGCGCGGCGCGGCGAGCGCACGCTGATCGTGTCGACCGATCCTGCCGCCGCTCTCGCCGACGTGATCGGTGCGCCAGTCACGTCGACGGAATCGACGGTCACGGGTGAACCAAACTTGGATGCGCGCCAGTTATCGGCCGCGCAGCTCCGGGGCGACTTCCTCAACCGTTGGCGCGATACGATCGCTGAGATCGTCGATCGCGGGACGTATCTCGATCGTGCCGACATCGATGGATTGGTCGACGCCGCCTTGCCTGGCGTCGACGAGATCTTTGCACTGCTCGCGCTGGCCGACTTGCTCGCCGACCGATCGGGCAAATACGCGCGGCTGGTGGTCGACACCGCGCCGACCGGTCATACACTGCGCTTGCTCGCGCTGCCCGAGACGTTCTCCGCCCTGGTGTCGATGCTCGACCTGATGCAAGACAAGCATCGCTTCATGGTGCGCGCGCTCACGCGCCGCTACCGCCGCGATCGCGCCGACGAGTTCATCGATCAGATGCGATCGCGCATCGACACGCTCCGCGCCGCGCTCGCCGACGAACAATGGGTCGCCGCCGTGGTGGTCACGCGCCCCGAGCCCGTGGTCGAGACCGAGACACGGCGCTACATCGAACATCTTCGCGCGCTGCACATTCGCGTAGCATCACTCGTCGTGAACGCCGTGACCGTTGCCGGCTCGGCGTGGCGCGACACGGATTCGTCGCTGCCTCGAGTATGGATTCCACGAGCGGCCACACCCCCGCGCGGAATTCGGTCGATCATCGACGCGTTCGGCCGCGCCGTCGATGTCCGACCCGGCGGCGCGACCCGAGCATCGCGACCCACGCGGAGTGCCGGTGAAGCTTCGACTGTCTCACCGCGAACGCTGACCATCGTCGGCGGCAAGGGCGGCGTTGGAAAGAGCACCGTCGCCTGCGCCCTCGCGATCGCCGCGGCCGACGATGGCTCCGGATCGGTGTTGCTCGTGTCGACCGACCCCGCCCCATCGATTGCCGATGCGCTTGGGCAGAGCGACGCGCCATGGGCACGCGTTGATGTCGAGCACGAAGTCGCCGACGCGCCGGGACTCGTCGTGCGACAGATGGATGCGACCGCGGCGTTCGCCCGTCTCCGCGACGAGTATCAAGAGCGAATCGACGCGCTGTTCGACGCGGTCGTCGGGCGCGGCCTCGATGTCCGGCACGATCGCGCCATCGTTCGCGATCTGCTGTCACTCGCGCCCCCCGGCATCGACGAGCTGTTCGCTCTCTCACTTCTCGGTGACGCACTCGCCGAGCGGAGATTCTCGCGCATCGTCGTTGATCCGGCGCCGACCGGGCATCTGCTTCGGCTGCTCGAGATGCCGGCGCTCGCGCTCGACTGGTCGCACCGTCTCATGCGGCTGATGCTCAAGTACCGCGACGTGGTCGGCCTCGGCGAGACGGCACAGGAGCTTCTCGACTTCGCCCGGCGCACGCGCGCACTCGAGGCGCTGATGCGCGACTCCTCGAAATGCGGTCTCGTGATCGTCGCGCTCGACGAGCCGATCGTCCGCGCCGAGACCGAGCGACTGTCGGCGGAGGTGCGATCGCGCGGCGTGGATGTGATCGCACTCGTCTGGAATCGCGTCGACAAAGCGCCGGCTCCTCTTCCCGCGAAGGTCGCCGGACGACAGGTTTTCGCTGAGGAAACGAATCCGCCGCCGATCGGAGTCACGGCACTCCGAACATGGCGGCGAGGCTGGCGACCGCTTTCGCCGAGTCTCTGAGCGTCGCGCAATGTCCGCACCGAGGTCCAACTCGATCTGGTACGTCTACGGAATCGTCTCCTCCGAGATCCCGTCGACGACGCTGCCGGTCGGCCTTGACGACACCGGAGTCGCGCTCGAGCGCCACGATCGGATTGCGGCGCTCGTGTCCGTCCTCGAGGGCGATCAGTACGCCCCGATGGCGCTCGAGACCAACAGCGGCGACGTCGAGTGGTTGAGTCCTCGTGCCGTGGCGCACGATCGCGTCTTGACCTGGGCGAGCGACCATGGAGCGGTCGTCCCGTTGCCGATGTTCTCGCTGTTCAGCGGACAACAAGCCGTGCGCGCGATGTTGCGCGAACGCGCGGCGCAGCTTGCGTCGACGCTGGAGACCGTGGCGAGAGGACGCGAGTACGCGCTTCGTGTCTATCGCGTCGACGCGGAATTGCTCGGCGCCGTCGCGTCGCTGAGTCCGCGACTCCGCGACATGGCGACGACCGCCGAGTCGGCATCTCCCGGCCAGCGCTATTTGCTCGAGCGAAAGCTCGACGGAGAGAAGAAGACCGAGCTTCGCTCGCTGAGCCAACAGATTGTCGAGGAAATCGTGGACGAACTCCGTCCGCACACCTTGAGCGTTGTCCGTTCCCCGATCCCACGCGCCGACGCCGGCGACGCGGCGACGAGCGGGACGATGGTTCTGAACGCGGCATTTCTCGTCGCGCCCGACGAGTTCGAGGGGTTACAAAGAACGCTCACGGCGCTCGTGGCGCGCCACGGCGCTCACGGCTTCCGATTCGATTTCACCGGGCCGTGGCCACCGTATCATTTCGTGAATGAGCCGGCCCGCCCATGACCTACGACGGCGACGAGATCGACACCGAGGAGTTGGTGCTCGGCGACTTGCTCAACCACGTGCTCGACAAGGGCGTCGTCATTGGAGGGTCGGTGACGATCTCGGTGGCCGATATCGACCTGTTGGTGCTGGACCTTCGACTCCTGCTCACGTCAGTGGAAACCGCGATGCGGCGGGGTGTCGATCAGACGATGCGCTCGATTACACCTGGACCAGGTGGAACATGAGCACGCACTTGTACTGCGTCCTGCCGCACGAGATGCGCGGATCGATCCCGGCCGGATTGAGCGGCCTCGCCGGCGCGCGCGTCCGTGCGCTGCCCGTCGAGGGAATCGTCGCATGGGTGAGCGACGTTGAGCGCGACGTACGCGTTTCGGTCGAAGGGGTCCGGGCGCACGATGCCGTAGTCGAAGCGGCGCTTCAAACGGGAACGACACCGGTGCCGGCCCGATTCGGACAACGATTCAGGGACGACGACGCGTGCCGTGCCGCGCTCTCGAGCCGCGTGGCGTCGGTCCAGTTACTGCTCTCGACGATTCAGGGGTTCGTGGAAATGACGCTCATCATCACGCCATCGACGCGGCGGATGCTGCGCGACTTGCAACCCGTGATCCCGGAGATGGTCGAGCCGTCGGTTCGCGGCGCGGGGCGACAATATCTCGAGACACTTCAAGCGCGCGAAGCCGCCACGGGCGCGGTGCGGACCGCGATGGACAATCTTGCCAGCGTCCTCTTCGCGGCGGTGGAGCCGCTCGTCCGGCGATCAGCGGTCCACGAACAACTGACGCGACTGCCCTTTCGGACCATCTCGCACTTGATCGCGCGGGAAGCGATCGCCGAGTACAAGCGCGCTGTGGGAGAGGTTCCGTCCGATCTCGAATTCCGATTCCTGCTCATTGGCCCGCGCGCACCCTATAGTTTTTGTGCGCTCGGCGATTCGGGCGGAACTCACGGCATGAATCTGGCGGACTGATCCATGCTTGAATCGGACGCTGTACCGAACGTTTCAAGCGATCAGGACGACGAGAGCGACGAGGCAACGACCGCGGCATTGCACGCGATCGCGCGCGCGCTCCCGGAACACATTAATGCCGATCCGGAGCGAGTCGAGCAGGGTCTTGCGCGACTCGTCCTAACCGTGATAGAACTGCTACGCGAAGTGCTTGAGCATCAGGCAATTCGCCGCATGGATGGGGGTACGTTGAGCGACGAGGAGATCGAACGGCTGGGTCTGGCGCTGCTCAAGTTGAACCACCGAATGGATGAGCTGAAGACGATCTTCGGCCTGACCGACGCGGACCTGAATATCGACCTAGGACCGCTGGGAAAGCTGAGGTAGTTGCTGGTTGCTGGTTTGCTAGTTACTGGCAACGGCGAACAGCGTTGTAGAACTAGTACGAACTACCAGCATCTAGCAACCAGTAACTAGCAATCTCTTTCATGCCCGAGCTCGTAAACCCGACGCGAACGCACGGCCTGGTCGACATTCTCGACCGTGTCTTGGACAAAGGCCTTGTGATCGCGGGTGACATCAAGATCAACCTGGCGAACGTGGAACTGCTGACCATCCAGGTCCGGTTGCTCATTTGCTCGATCGATAAGGCGGAGCAGATTGGTCTCAATTGGTGGCGGAACGATCCGCGGCTGAACATGGCGGCCGCTGCGGCGTTGCCTGGAAGCAACGAGGTGGAAGCACGGCTCGCTCGGATCGAGGAGCAATTGACGCGGCTCGCGGCGACGACGACGCCCGCTGTCACTTCGCAGCCCAAGTCGTCGCGCAAGTCGTGATTGCTTCGTGCTGAGCGCCCTCTAGCCCTCTCTGGACCCCTAGCTCAAAGGACGGAAGAACATGGCAGTCGAACGTACGCCAAGCGGCAGTTCTCTCATTGACGTACTCGATCGCGTCCTTGACAAAGGCATCGTGATCGACGCGTGGGTGCGAGTCTCGTTGGTCGGCATTGACTTGGTCACCGTCGAAGCACGCATCGTCGTCGCGTCGATCGACACGTACCTCAAGTACTCCGAGGCGGTCGGCATCACGTCTCCGATTTCGCGGCCGCGGGAACTCGGTGCGGGTGACGAGACCGACCGACTGCAGCGTGAAAGTATCGACCGACTGCAGCGTGAAAACACGGACCTCCGCCGGCAACTCGCCGAGCGCAATGTCTGACGGGCTAGGATTGGTGTAGCATGGCAGTGCTCGGAGACCGCGCTGTTGCCGGTCTCCTTTCCGCTCTGGCGGAGGCGCCGGATTTTGCCGCCGCCGCGTCGTTCCTGCTGACTCAGCTGGCCGAGACTACGGCTGCGCCGCGGGCGCTCATGCTGCGCATCGACGAGCCGCAAGAGCATCTCGCCGTTGTCGCGACGACCGGACCCGACACCCCGCCGTCGGTGAGTATTCCGCTCGGCGATCTTTCAAGTCCTCTAATCATCAGTACGCTGTCGCTCACGCCGGCGCGCGGTGACGAACCGCTGGCGCAACGCGGCCTGGCGTCGATGGTCCCGTGGGTCAGCGTGCCGATGTCGCAGCCGCGATTCCGTGGAGCGCCGGAAACAATGGGTGCGCAGCGTGCCCACGAGTTGATCGCCTCGCCGTCGACCGAGTTTTTTCAGACCGGCGAGCATCGCCTGGGCGTCGCTCCCGCCGGGGTCATCCTGCTCCAAGGGCCGCTCGACCCCGCGGTGATCGAGGAAGCGGCCGATTTCGTGACGCTTGCCAGCCCCGTCATCGCGCGACTCGCGTCGCTCGAGGAAGCGCGAGGGAGCGCCGAGGGACTCACCCAACACCGTGAGCGACTGACGCTCATGGTCGACTCCCTGCCGGATCCCGTCGTCATCACCAACGCGGCGAACGACATCATCGCGCAGAATTATCGCGCCGAGCGACTGCTTCACGTGCGCGACGACGACTCGGCCGGACGGCGCCGCGCGATCGAGTTGAACAACTTGCTCTTCACGTCCTTCCTCTCGAAGGCGGCCATGACCGGCGGACATCAGTCCGGTCAACGCGAGCTCAATCTCGTCGATCCCGACGAGGGCACCGATTTGTTGTTCGAAGTGCTCGCGCATCCACTGGGCGAACGCGTCGGACCGGAGGACGCCGTGCTCTCGGTCCTTCGCGACGTCACCGATCTGCGTCGCGCGGCCAATGAGCTCGAGCGGCAGGTGCAGCGAGTGCGTCAGGGCGAAGTCACCGTGCGCGGCGAGCGTGACCGACTGAACCTGATTCTCGAGAACGTCGCCGACCCGATTCTCGTCACCGACGAACGCTCGAACATCATCCTGATGAACGACCAAGCGGAGCAGCTTTTTCAGATCAGCGAATCGGAGGTCCGCTCTCGGCGAGAGGTGGCGGCCGTGCGCGGGAACGACACCAAATTCACGTCGTTCATCTCCGAGTTCGCGCTGCTCGACGACGATTCGCGGCGAGAGCGGATGTCCTTGCTCTATCCGCGCACCGGCATGGAGCTTCCCGTCGAAGTGGTGTCGGGCAAGGTGAAGAACGAGCGCGGCGAGCCAATCGCCATCGTCTCTGTGCTGCACGATTTGACCAAGCAGGTCGAGAACGAGCGGTTGTACGAAGCGCTCAAGCGCCTCAACAGCGAGCTCGAACAGCGGATCAGGGAGGCGACGGCCGACCTGGCCGAACAGAACGCGCGACTGCAATGGCAGTCGCAGGAAGTCGAGCGCGCGAACAAGCTGAAGTCGGAATTCCTCGCCAGCATGTCGCACGAGCTGCGCACGCCGATCAACGCACTGATCGGCTACTCGGCGCTGTTGCTCGACGGCGTTCTCGGCGACGTCAACCCGAAACAGCGCGACGCACTCGGGCGCGGACGCGCCGCCGCCGAACATTTGCTCGCGCTCATCAACGACATCCTCGACCTCGCGAAGATCGAAGCGGGGAAGATGCCGCTGCACCTCGAAGACGTGTCGTTGCGCGAGGTGATTCTCGAAGTGACGCAGCAGATCGAGCCGATGGTGCGCAAGAAGCAGCTCGAGTTCTTGATCGAGGCGGCGTCGGATTGTCCGGTCATTCGCAGCGACCGGACCAAGATCAAACAAGTGCTGCTTAACCTGCTGTCGAACGCAGTGAAGTTCACGAACAAAGGAAGCGTCGTGGTCCAGGCTCTGTGCGCGACGGCCGGTGTTCGGATCGATGTGATCGACACCGGGATCGGGATTCGGCAGAGCGATTTACAGGCGATCTGGGAGGACTTCCGTCAAGTCGATCAGTCGCGGACGCGTGAATTCGGCGGTACCGGGCTCGGCTTGAGCATCACGCGGAAGCTTCTCGAGCGACTTGGCGGCTCGGTGACAGTCAAGAGCAGCTACGGCGAGGGAAGCACGTTCTCCGTGTATCTGCCGCTGGACGTTCCCGCAGGCAGTGCATCAGAGATCGCGACGGTTGGAGTGTCCTTGTAGAGGCGTCCGAACCGATCGGTAACGCCCGGGTAATATTCAACGTCAAACTCACGGCCCAGATTTACCGGAGATCCGATGAAGACCCTGCTGCCGAACCCAGCGCGCACGCCCGCCCTGCGCGTTTGCCTGATTGGTGTCGTATTACTCATCGCCGCCGCATGCGGTGACAAGTCGGCGAAAGCGCGCGCCGCCGCCGACTCCGATCTCGCGCGCGACCTCGCGTTGGCGGGTTCGCAGCCCGCCGCGCAGCCCACGTTCCAGGACACGACCGTCGCGCCAACGCCGACTCCGGCGAAGCACATTGAGAAGGAACCGCCCGCCCCGGTGCGCACGCGCGCCGCGAAGCAGCCGAAGCGTGAGACGCCGCAACCCATCGTGCGAACGCCGGCGCCGCAGCCCGCTCCGACGCCTGTCGTCGTTGCGCCTGCTCCGGCCCCCGCCGCAGCCCCCGCGCCAGCGTCGATCGGCGCTGGAAGCGGCTTCGCATTGACGAGCGGCTCGAAGGTATGCACCAGCACCAATCTTCCGGGCGACAAGCTCGTCGCAACGGTGAATGAAGCTGTCACCGGATCCAATGGTGCGGTCATCCCAGCTGGTTCCTCAGTTGTGCTCGAAGTGGCGTCCGTGACGCCGGGCGACAACGGCCAGAACGCGCAGATCACGTTTCGTGTTCGCTCGGTCGTCGTGAATGACAAGACGTACACTGTCGCCGCCGAGGTAACGCCACTCAGTCCGCTCGAGAAGACGAAGGTGGCGGGCAATCCGAACGCCGACAGGAACAAGGTGATCGGCGGCGCGATCGTCGGAGGTCTGATCGGTCAGATGATCGGTCACAACACGAAGGGCACCGTCATCGGCGCGGCGGCGGGAGCGGCCACGGGCGCGGCGGTTGCGAAGTCTGGCGAAAAATTTGAGGGATGTCTGCCGGCGGGGTCGGCAATGCGTCTGACGCTGAATTCAGCGTTGGTGTTGTAGAGGCAGGGTGGAGGGTGGAGGGTGGAGGGGATGTGTGCGGCGCTACGCGCCGCTCAACTGCATTAGAACGGCACACCATCAAATGCCGTTAAGCGCCGAAGGCGCCGTCCTCCCCTCCACCCTCCACCCTCCACCCCAACCCTGCGACATTTAGGTCATGTCGCCCCGCACCGCGCCGGCCCTAAAGGCTTTTCACCCAATCGTTCGGGCCTGGTTCCGCGAGACGCTGGGCGCGCCGAGTGCTCCGCAACGGGATGGATGGCCGGCGATCGCGAGCGGCGGTCATACGTTGATCCTGGCGCCAACGGGCACCGGGAAGACGCTCGCCGCATTTCTTTGGGAGCTGAATCAGCTCATCGTCGACGGCGCGCGCGAGCCGCTCGCCAACGCGGTGCAGATCCTCTACGTCTCGCCGCTCAAGGCGCTGAACAACGACATTCAGCGCAACCTCGAGCGCCCGCTCAGCGAGTTGCGCGAGCGGTTCGCGGCAGCGGGCAAGTCATTCCCGGAGATCCGCGTCGCCGTGCGGACTGGCGACACCCCGGCGTCGGCGCGTGCGCGCATGATTCGCAAGTCGCCGCACATTCTCATCACGACGCCCGAATCGCTGCACATCATGCTCACCACCGTGCGCGGCCGCGGCATGTTCAGCGGCGTGCGCGCCGTGATCGTCGACGAGATCCATGCGATCGCTGGCTCCAAGCGCGGTGCGCATCTCGCCCTGACCCTCGAACGACTCAGCAGACTCTGCGAGCGTCCACCGCAGCGCATCGGCCTCTCGGCAACGCAAAAGCCGCTCGAGGAAATCGCAAAGTTCCTTACCGGAATGCAGGGTGGAGGGTTGAGCGGGGTGGGTCGAGGGGCGGATGGTGGCGCTGCGCGCCAGTCTGTGAACACCACACCATCAAATGATTTCGCGGCGCGCAGCGCCGCACACAACCCCTCCACCCTCAACCCTCCGCCCTCCACCCTGCCAAGGGCCTGCCAGATCGTCGATTGCGGGCTCGTCAAAACCCTGGCGCTCTCCGTGAAGTCTCCTGTTGACGACTTGGCACACGTCGCTGGAACCATCTGGTCCTCGATTACGCCGCTCGTCGTGCAATACATGCGTGGCGCCAGGACGACGCTCGTGTTCGTCAACAATCGGGCGCAGGCGGAGAAGATGGCGGCGCGCATCAATGCGCTCGCCGGCGAAGAGCTCGCGCTGCCATATCACGGATCCCTTTCGCGCGAGCGACGGTTGACGCTCGAGCAATCTCTGAAGGCGGGATCGTTGCGCGCGTTGATCAGTACGAGCTCGCTCGAGCTGGGTATCGACATCGGTTCGGTCGACCTCGTGCTGCAGCTTCAATCGCCGAAACGAGTGGCGAACGGACTGCAGCGCGTCGGACGCGCCGGCCACTCGCTCGACGCGGTAAGCCGCGGCGTTTTCATCCCCACGTTTCGCGACGACGCGTTGGAGTTGCTCGCCGTCGTCCGCGCAATGCTCGACGGCGACGTCGAACCGACGCGCGTCGTGCAGAACTCGCTGGACGTCCTCGCTCAAGTCATCGTCGCCATCGTCTCGATCGACGATGACTGGACGAGCGCCGCATTGTTCGACCTGGTGCGACAGGCGTATCCGTACCACGCGCTCTCGCGCGCGGCGTTCGACGAGGTGCTGGCGATGTTGTCGGGCAAATATCCGTCCGACGTCGCGGCGGAGCTCGACGCACGGTTGAGCTGGGATCGCGTCACGGACACGCTCACGGCGGCGCGCGGATCGCGCATGGTCGCCGTCATCTCTGGTGGGACGATTCCCGACCGCGGCCTCTATACCGTCAACCTCCCCGATCGCACGCGACTCGGCGAGCTCGATGAAGAGTTCGTGCACGAAACACGCATCGGCGACGTGTTTCAGCTCGGGTCGTCGACGTGGCGCGTCAACGCGATCGAGCACGATCGGGTGATCGTCACGCCCGCGCCCGGCGCCCCCGCGCGGATGCCCTTCTGGCACGGCGAGTATGCGGCCCGGTCGTCGCATCTCGCGCCACGCATCGGTGAGCTGCGCCGGGAGCTCGACGCCGTTCGCACCGCCGAGCAGCTCGCCGTCCTCGCCGAACGATACCGGGCCGACGAGGCAACCACCGCTTCGCTCGCCGAATATGTGCAGCAGCAACGCGCGGCCACGAACGGCGTGCCCGATGAGCATACGCTCATCGTCGAACAGTTTCGGGACGAGATGGACTCGGTTCGCGTCGTCGTGCACGCACCGTTCGGCGGCCGAGTGAACGCGCCGTGGGGCATGGCACTGGCGAATCGCGTGCGCGAGTGGTTGGCCGAAAAGGCCGGCCCGAGCCGCGACACCGCGTTCGAGTTGCAGGTTCAGACAACCGACGACGGCATCATGCTGAGGTTGCCGAGTCTGCGTGAATGGTTGCCCGTCTCATTGATTCGCGACGTGACGGCACCCGAGGCGGAACGTCGCGTCCTCCACGAGGTTGGCGCGTCCTCGCTGTTCGGTGCGCGCTTTCGCATGAATGCCGCGCGAGCATTGTTGCTGCCACGGGGCAATCCACGTCGCCGGATGCCGCTCTGGCTGCAGCGGCTCAAGGCAGCCGATTTGCTGCAGGCGGTCCAGGAGTTTCCGTCGTTCCCCATTCTCGTCGAGACGTACCGCGATGTGCTGCAGGATGCGTTCGACATGCCGGCGCTCGCGCGCGTGCTCAACGATCTCGCCACCGGGACGATTGCGTTGCGTTCCCTCGAGACCGACGTGCCCTCACCGTTTGCCGCGTCACTCCAGTTCGGCTTCGTGATGGACTGGATGTATGCCGACGACGCACCGCGCGCCGAGCAGCGCGCCGCGCTGTTGTCGCTCGACCGTGCGTTGCTCGACGAACTGATGGGCGGCGAAGGCGCCGACGAGTCGACAATGGCGATGCTCGCGTCGATGCTCGCGCGGCGGCGAGGGACGGCCCCTGGTGCGGGCGCTCGCACGGCCGATGAGTTGGCGGCGCTGATCGACCGCGCGGGCGATCTCACTCTCGAAGCGGCGCGCGACCGCGTCGCGACGATCGAGGAAGGCCGTCGGGGAGACCCACTGTTGGAGCTGCTCGAGCGCGGTCGCGCAATCGCCATCGACGTGCCGACCGGAGCGGGTCCACCGCAGCGCCGCGTCATCCTTACCGAGAACTATGCGCGCTACGCCGCGGCATTCGGATCCGAACCTGTTGCGACGGTCTACGCGGGTGTCGAGCTCGAGCCGCGGTCGGCAATCGATGAGATTGCCGAATCGCTTCGTTCACCGGTGGTCACACAGCTCGCCGCTCGGCGCGACTTGCTGGCCCGATTCATCTCGCTCGCCGGTCCGATCTCGGTCGACGACGTCCTTGCCCAATACGATTTCGATTCCGAATGGGTCCGTGACCGTCTCGAGGAGTGGGCGCGCGCAGGGAAGCTCGTGCGAGGCACGTTCGGCGGCGACACGACGACCACTCGTTGGTGCACGCGTCGCTTGCTCGAGCAAGCGCGGCGCCGCGAGCTCGCTCAGGCGCGCAAGCAAATCGAGGCGGTCGACCTGAGCCGGTTCTCTCACTTCGTGCAACGATGGCAGCATCTCGAGCCACGCACGCGACTCGCCGGCGACGATGGGACGGTGCGAGTCATCAGGCAGATGTACGGTCTGGCGCGCGCCGCGGAGCAGTGGGAGCGAGAGTATTTGCCGAGCCGCCTCGATAGCTATGACGCGGAAGTTCTGTCGCGGCTGATCGCGGCGGGTGAGATGGTGTGGATCGGCGGCGCCGCCGGCACGAAAGCGGTGGAGGCCGGCAATCTCGCGACGATTCGGTTCGTGCGTCGGGGAACGGCGCGCGCCTGGATTTCTGTCGCCGAATCACCACCCCTGAGCGAACACGCGAGCGTCGTCCTCGCCTCGCTCGAGCGCGAGGGCGCCTCGTTTTTCGATGAGTTGTTGGCGGGAACGTCGCTCACGTCCCGCAATCTTCGCGACGCGCTGCGCGAGTTAGTCGGCGCCGGCCTCGTGACCAACGATACGATCGAGTCGCTGCGGCTGGTCGTCCGTTGGCGTCCGATGGTGTCGCCGCGCGACCGTACGCAACCTGACCCAACACGTTGGCTGCCAGCCGATTTCACGCCATCGGCGAATCGATACGTCGTGCAGCGGCGTCCCAACTTACGGCGTTTGCCACGGTGGCAACGTCCCGATCACGACGGCGCCGAGCCGACAAACTGGCCCGGCCGCTGGTCGCTCGTCCGCGTACCGCGCGTGCTTGGACCGGAGGTCGACGAAAGCGCGTGGGCCGAGATGATCGCGCGACAATGGCTCGATCGCTATGGCATCGTTGCGCGAGAGATGTGGCGCCGCGAGCGTCCGGTGATCGCGTGGCGCGCGATTTACCGCGAGCTCAAGCGGCTGGAATTCCGCGGCGAGGTGCGGCGCGGCTATTTCGTGCGCGGGCTGTCGGGCGCGCAGTTCGCACTCCCTGAAGCGGTCGAGACGCTGCGCAGCATTGCATCGATCGAGAGTGCGTCACCGGTCGTCATGACGGCGACGGATCCGGCGAACGTGTTCAACCTGCCGATGCCGCAGGATCCGTCGCGCGACCCGTTCGTGCGCTCACGCGGCCGCGGCGCTCTGCTCGTGACGATCGACGGCGTCGTCGCCATGACCGCAGATCGACGCGGTACGCGCGTCACCATTCGACCCGATACCGCGGACTCGGTCGTGACGCGCGCCGCCGAAGCGCTCGCCGCGCACCTGTCATCGCGCACCAACCGTGACATCATCATCGAGACGATCGACGGCCAACCGGCAAGCGGCAGCCGACACGCCGATGCCTTCCGTGCCGCCGGTTTCAAACGCGGTACGACGGGGCTGCGGTTCTATCAGAAGCTGTAGGCGCTCGCCCATCCTTCGCTTTGCTCGGATGACGGAGACGTCACCGCTTCGGTCGACGGACGGTTGGATCGGTGGCCCGCGTCTTGGGTTGATCCGCGGCGTTGATGTGCAGCGTCACGCCGGATGAATCGCCAGCGGTGGGGCGCGGTGTGAGAAAATCCTGCTCGACGCCGCGAATCATGTCATCGAGCTGCGTCGCGTGTGCCACCTGTTTCATCGTCGTGAAGACGGCCTTCGCGTCCGCCATCTTTCCTTGCGACCGCAGCGCGTCGGCCAGCTCCGCGCCGGTGAAAATGTAGAGCGACGGCATGCTGACGGATGGCCGGTCGACCCACTGCCCTTCTCGCACGACCGATTGATGGCCGGCGAAGACGTCCGTCCACAGTCGGTGCGAGCGCGCCACGTCGAGCCAGCCGTCGCCTTCCACGAACACCGTGTCCTTGCTCGGCGTCGTCGGAGGGATGAACACCTTCGATGCGAGTCCTTGGGTCAGCACATTGTTCTCGAGCCCGAGCGACCGCGGATAGCCGCCTGCCGAGCGCGCGAAGTAGAACGGCCGCTCGGGCCACGAGTCTTGGATCATGCGCAACACGAACGCGTCGGCGCGTTGCAAGACGCCGAACTCGAGCCGGCGCGGATCGATCGTCACTCGTATCTGGCCGGTGCTGAATAGCGTCGGGCCGCGCAGGTCATAGTAGCCCGGAACGGCGTCGGCTTCGTCGAGCGTCATGTGAATCGGCGCGGTCGTCGGCTTCACCCATCGCGTGTTTCGATAGATCGCGGGCCCGTTCGCCGCATCGTATTCGTAGATCGGACGGCGAATGATTTGGCGGACGTACCAATCGGTGTTGAGGAGCGAGGTACACGCCACGACGACGTCGCGTCGAATGCCTTCGACCTCCTGCGCGTACCAGAGCGGAAACGTGTCATTGTCGCCGACGGTGATGAGCACACCGTACGGCTCGACCGAGTTGAGCAAATCGGCGGCGACGTCGCGCGTCGCATGATGACTGTGGCGCGACGCTGAGCTCCAGTTTCCGAGCAACGGCACCATCGCCAGCGCCAAGGTGGGCGAGGCGGACAGCCAGCTTCGACGCGTCGGCATCGCGATCGACTCGCGGCCGGTCTTGACGGTCTCGGTGCCAAGCATCGACGCGATCGACTCCCACACATACACCAATCCCACGGCGGCCCACACGCCCCACGCCGAATAGCTCCAGATGAAGAAGTAGTCGCGATCACGAACCTCATGCGGCTGAGGCGAGCCGGGATCCTGTGAACCGCCGAGCTTGAAGTTCAGGTAATAGATGAGCAGGAGCGTCATCGTGAACATGAGCGTTCCGAAATACCAGAAGCTTTGTCGGTCGCGCTGAAAATGCGTCCACGCACCGAAGAGGCCGAGTACCAGAAACGCGGCGGCGAGCAGCGCCTGCACGAATGGGTGTTGGAACTTTGGATCGCGCAGCCACTGCCACTTGAAGTACATCCACCACATCCCCACCTGGTCGCCGAACGATGCCTGGCGATCGGCCAGGTCAGGCTTGCCGTATTGACCGCGATTGAAGTTGTACATGAACGCGCGATAGGTGCTGCCCGACAACGTGCACGAGATCGCGATCTTCGTGCGGCACGCCGTTGGCTCGCCTTCATTCATCGCCGGGAAATAGGCGGCGCGAATCGGTTGCGTCGCAAACGGCGTCATCCCGACGACGAGCGCGACGACGCAGGCCGCGAGCAGCTTGACGCGGAGCAGCGTGCTCGGTCTTCGCGCGAGGATCGCGACTCCGACGGCGAGCGCCGGCAGCATTCCCGCCATATGGTTGGCATACCCGAGTCCGCAGAGATACGCGATCATGATGAGCAGCCTGTCGGCGCGCGGATCGCCCGGGCGCGCCGACCACCGCACGGCCAACCACGAGACCAGCGCGATACCGGCGAGCGAGACGGTGTAGACCTTTTCGTTCACCACCGACTGGTTCCAGACGGTGAACGCGGTCGCGCCAATCAGCGCGGCGACCACACCGCCCGCGATGCGCTGTCCGCGCCGCGCGATCCACGCGCCCAGCACGTGCTCGGCGGTGAGAAACCAGACGCCGGCCGCGATCGCGCTGCAGATCGCCGCGAGCACGTTGATCCGCGCCGCGACTGAGCCCGCGATCGGGAGCAGCGAGAACACATGACCGACGATGACGAAGAACGGATTGCCTGGCGGGTGCGGCAGTCCGAAGGTGTACGCCGCGGCGATGTATTCGCTGGTGTCCCACATCGCAGTCGACGGCGCCATGGTGACGAGGTAGAGCGTCAGGACACAGCCGGCGACGATCGCCGCCGCAATGTACGACGGCGCCTCGGCCTCCGTCGGTCGCGAGTTGGACCCGCCGTGCCAGATCGCGAGTGGGATGAGTACGCAATACGCGATCGCGAGCAGGAAAGCCGACGTCGTGGCTCCGCCTCGCGCGAGGTCGGCGAAACCGACCGCGAGGACGACGATCGCGGTGATATAGAGAGAAATTTTTGTCTCTTTGGTGCGACGAAGAACTGGCATTGGAGTGAAGGACGTCTCAGTGTTCGTTGATGATGGCGCGGAGCTCGTCCCGGTCGGCGGGATCGCCAAGCGCGTATCGGGCCCAGGCTCGAACCCGTGGGCTCGGGTCGCGTTCCGCCACCGATCGCGCGACCGCGACTGAGTCCCGGCGTTGGGCCAAGCCCAGCACTGCATAGGCGCGCGATTCCCACCGTGTGTCGCGGACAAGCATGGTGAGAATGTCGCGCGTCGGCGCCAGTCGGACCGCGCTCGTCGGCGCGGCAACGATCAAGGTCGTCGTCGCAGCGACGACGATCCACCGATTCGCCAATGGGCGCGTGACATGCCCAGCGTCGAGCACCGCGGCCAGTCGCGCCCGCACGCCGCCGCGTTCCGCGAGTGCGACGGCGCCCGCGGGTGACAACGCGGAACGCCCCAGGGTGTCGACCGCGGCGACAAGCAACTCGGCGTATTCGCTCCGGCGCGCGCCAGACTGAATCACGCGATCGTCGCACGCGAGTTCACAATCCTCTCGCAAGCGGCGCGCGACCCACCACGCGCCCGGATGAAACCAGTACAACGCGCAGGTGATTCGTCCAGCGAGATTGAACAGCCAGTCGCCGGCATGCACGTGCGCCGCCTCGTGCATCAGCACGATGCGTCGGTGCGATTCGTCCCATTCCTCGGCGGACCGCGGAAGGACGATCACCGGACGCACAAACCCCATTGTCATCGGCACCGCGACGTCGCCGCTCATGAACAGTCGAACGGAGCGACTCATGCCGAGCGAGCGTTGCGCGCCGGCGAGGAGAGCGACCCAACTGTGATCGTCGATCGGGCAAGCGCGCTTGATCATGCGCCTGATGCGCGCCGATGCGACGGCCGTCGGCACCAGGACGGTGAGCGCTCCGATGACATAGACCGCGAGCAGCAGGCGAATCGTGGTGATCACGCCGAACGCGGGTTGGCTCGCGTCGCCAAGCACGGACTGGACCGTCACGCTCGTGACCTGCACGCGTCCGAGCGCGATGAGTGGCGCGGCGAGCGTCGACGGGAGGACCCAATCCATCCAGTGGAACGAGAGCTGTCGGCCGACGTAGATCACGAGCAACGCCACGATCGCCGACCGCCACACGAGCGCGCGGCCCTCCGCGCTCCGTCGACGCAATGCCAACGCGCCGACCACGGCGAGCGCGATGGGCAGAAGCGCGAGCAGCGATGCCGTGTACACCGTCGACACCGCGCGGGCGCTGTCGGCAGGCGTGAGAAGCGCGGCATCGGCGATCGGCATCATGTCACTTGCCCTCTGCGCGCAGACGACGAATGACGCCGGCGAGCTCGGCCCGCTCCTCGTTCGAGAGCGGTCGCTCGGATTCGTCAACGAGTGCGGCGATCGCGGCCGCGCGAGAACCGTTGAAGAACGTTCCGATCAGATGCCGCACCGCCGACCGCTGTGCCACGTTGCGGGGCGTGGTCGGATAGTACACGTGTCGCGGTCCATCTTTCTCGTGACGGAGGTGACCCTTCTCCTCGAGAATCCGAAGCAGCGTTCGCACCGCGGCCGGGACTGGCGGATCGGGGAGCTGATCGCGGATCTCGGCCGCCGTCGCCTGCCCGCGACGATAGACGACGTCCATGATCTGCCGCTCGCGGCGGCTGAGGTGCGTTGCTTGCGGGACGGGTCGAGCCACGGGACGGAGGCGACTGGTTGTAGGATAAGATCTTCTCTCAAGGAGAGAATATTTTATCTACGCCGACTTGTCAACTGGCAAATTCAGCCGCGATCACTTTGGCGGCCGCCCGTGTCTCCCTCGCCGGTGGCCCCGGCCCTCGCGCGCCCTTCCATCTCGAGCTCCGCGCGCAAACTCTCGTCATCGCGGAACAGGGTCACCAGGGCGAGCAGATTCTCGCCGCGCATGAATCGAACGGCGACGTCGCGCTTCGTTGCGTCACCATCGACCTCGACGCGGTCCCATTTCTCGGCGTGCCCTACGTAATTGAAGCTCACGTCGTAGTGCGCGCTCCAGAAGAACGGCACCAACGCGAATGGTTCACGCGCGCCCAAGATGTTGCGCGCCGCCGCCTGCCCCTGTCGCTCCGCGACGACCCAGTGCTCGACACGAATTCGCTCACCGCTGTGCGGGTCGGGCCAACGCGCGATATCGCCGACCGCAAAGATGCCCGGCACGCTGGTCGCGAGAAACGCGTCGACCACAATTCCGCGATCCGTCGCCAGGCCGGCCGACTCGGCCAGCTCGAGCCGTGGCTTGACCCCGACACCGATCACCACGAGGTCGGCCGGGAGCCGCGTGCCGTCATCGAGAACGACGGCGTCACTCTCGACGCGTTGTGTCGTGTGCTCCAAATGAAACGTGACGCCTTTCTCTTCGTGCAACGATCGCACATAGCTCCCCAGATAGTCGCCGAGGACGCGACCGAGCGGAATTTTCTCCGGCGCGACGACATGGACGTCGACGTTGCGCGCGCGCAGCGACGCGGCGACCTCCAGTCCGATGAAGCTCGCGCCAACGACGACGGCACGTTTGGCGCCTTTCGCCGCGCCGATGATCGAACGACTGTCGGCGAGCGAACGCAGGTAGTGCACGTGGGGCTGATCGTCGCCCGGCATCTTGAGGCGCACCGGTTCCGCACCGGTGGCAAGGAGCAACGCGTCGTACGACACCGAGCCGTGTCCATCGACATCGAGCGTCTTGGACTTGAAGTCGAGACGCGCGGCTCGTCCGTGTCCGATATCGATTTTATGATCGGCGTAAAAACCGGCGGGGCGAAGCGGGATCCACTCTTCGGGTGCATTGCCGGCGAGATAATCCTTCGACAGGTTCGGACGATCATAGGGTGAACCGCTATCGTTGTCGACGATGGTGACGCGCCCGTCGAAGCCGCATCGCCTGAGCATTTCCGCCGCGGCCGAACCAGCGGCGCCGGCGCCGACGATCACCACGTGTCGCGGCATGCGGGCGCGATCGGCGTCAATGGGATAACTTGGCGCGAGCGGATCGCGCTCGATTTTTTCCGTGACGACGATCTTGTTGCCTCGCCGTTCCGTCTTCCAACGCGCGACCGGAGACAGGGCGGGTGCACGCAATGCTTCGCCGGTTCGCAGACTGAAACACGCGTGATGCCACGGGCAGCGCACGGTGTCGCCGTCCATCAATCCCTCGACCAGCGGGCCGCCGTAATGTGTGCAGGTGGCAGCGATCGCTACGTACTCGTCGCCGATTCGCGCGAGCAGCACAGGCTCACCCCGCGCGTGGCCGAGAAGCATTTGGCCTGTTGTCACGCTCGCCGCGTCGACACCGACCGCGAGATCAGGACCGGCGAGCTCCGTCTGTCCGCCCATCGTTGGGCCTCCAAGTCAGCGTACGACGCCGACGCAAATTCGCGCGCCGGCGCGCTGTTGCGCCCCCGACGACCTTTACGATGGTCCGAGACGCGCCTCGCCACTCACCCTGCAACCGGAAGGCCTACGCCCATGGATGATCTTCGCTACCCGGTGGGCCGCTTCCAGCGGCCGACGACCCTCACTGATGCCGAGCGCCGCACGGCCATCGACTCCATCGCGTCGGCGCCGGCGAACCTGCGCGCTGCCGTTCGTGGTCTCGACGAAGCGCAGCTGGACACGCCGTACCGGCCCGACGGGTGGACCGTTCGGCAAGTCGTGCACCACGTGCCCGACAGTCACGCAAACGCGTACATCCGGTTCAAGTGGACGCTGACGGAAGATACGCCGACGATCAAAGTCTACGACCAGGCTGCCTGGGCGACGCTCGACGACAGTCGGACGACGCCCATCGAGACGTCGCTGACGATGCTCGAGATGCTTCACGATCGGTGGGTCCGGTTGCTCCGTTCAATGCCATCGAAGGATTATGCGAGAAAGCTCATCCATCCGGAGAATGGGCCGATGACGCTCGATGACCTGTTGGCGACGTATCATTGGCACGGCCGGCATCACGTCGCGCATATCGTGAATTTGCGGAAGCGGTCGGGGTGGGGTTAGGGCGTGAGGGGCGGTTCGCGGCCTCACAAACACCCCCCGGCCAATTTTGCCGCCTTAACAGGGCCCGTCCCGGCGCGTCAGCCAATGTGAACGATGGGCGCAACAGCTCACGCCGTATCACACACGAACCGACCGCTGGAGGCGTATATGACAACCATGAAGGTGTTGGTAATGGGAGCCGCGATGGTGGTGGCGGCCGCGGGAGTTTCGGCCGCGCAGAGTACCACTCCGATCACGAAGCGCGAAGTGCGCGATCTGCGACGCGATCATCGAGACGTCATACGCGACAAGCACGAAGTGAGGACCGACGTTCGCGACCTGCGCGCCGACAAGCGCGATCTTCGTCAAGACATCAAGGCCGGTGACAAGCGCGAGGCCAAGCAGGACCTCCGCGAAGTGAAGGGTGATCGCAAAGACCTTCGCAAGGACAAACGCGACATCGTCGCCGACAAGCGTGACATCCGCCAGGACCGCCGCCAGATTCGCCGAACGCTCACGCCGTAGTCTCGGGCGCGGTTTTCACCCAGCAGCGCAACACCTCCGCCACGCTCCAGGCCTGCGCGATGCAGCCCCGGGGCGTGTACGGACGTTCGGCGTCGAAGATCTCGCCGATCGTCCCGAGACCGAACTCGCCGAGCGCGGCGACGCATCCCTCGAGGAAGCGGCGCGCGCCGGCGCGGTCCTCGGGATGCACCTTGAGCCACGCGTCGATCCACGGGCCGATGAGCCAGCCCCACACCGTCCCTTGATGGTACGCGGCGTCGCGTGAGCGCAGATCGCCGAAATAGCGCTTCTTGTAATCGGCCTCGCCCGGCGCGAGCGAGCGAAGACCGGCCGGCGTGAGCAGCCGTTGCTCCACGACGTCGAGCATTTGCTTCCACCGCGACGGGTCGAGAACCGCGTGATCGAGCGACATCGCGAGCACTTGATTTGGCCGACACTCGGCGCTGTCTCCGTGCTCGCCGTCGACGACGTCGTACAGATAGCCCTTATCGGCTATCCAGAAACGCTTATTGAATGACTCGTACACGCCATCGGCACGCAAGCGGATGGTGGCCGCGGCGTCGGCGCCGCGAATCTCGGCGAGCCATCCCTGCAACAGGCGAAGCGCGTTGTACCACAGCGCGTTGATCTCGACCGCCTTGCCCCGGCGCGGGGTCACGACCCAGTTCTCGACTTTGGCGTCCATCCAGGTGAGCTGATACCCGTCCGCACCTTGCCGCAGCAACCCGTCGTTCGCGTCGACACCGATGCCGAACTTCGTTCCGCGCTCGTGGTGGTCGACGATGTCGAGCATCGTCGGCAACAGGTGCACCAGCGTGACTTGATCGCCCGTCCGACGCACGTACTGCTCGACCGCGTGGAAGAACCACAGCGTCGCGTCGGCGGTGTGATACAGTCCCTCGTTGCTGCCGTCGGGGAACATGTTCGGGATCAGGCCTTCGCGAACATAGTGCGCGAAGGTGCGCAGAATGAACGCGGACTCACGCTGCCGACCCGTCATCAACGTGAGCCCTTCGAGGCTGATCATGGTGTCGCGGCCCCAATCGGTGAACCAGTGATAACCGGCGATCACCGTGCGGACTTCGTTGCCCATTGCCGCGGCTCGCGTCGCGTCGACCACCCGACCGGCGGGCGTGATGATGAATTGATCGGCCGCCAAGACGAGCTCGGCGCCCGTCTCATCTTGCGCCTGGGGCAACGCCGCGAGAACCAGCCGGCGCCGGCGCTCCTGCTCGTACTGGACGACTTCGTCCGGCGAAAGCGCGAGCATGACCTCTTCGGGCTCGGCCGAGGCGACCATGGTGACGCAATCGCCGAGCGGCAGGTCGACTTCGAAATGTCCCGGCGTCCAGAGCGCACCACGGAACTCATACCCGCGGCTTTCCTCGACCGGATACACGAACTCGCTCGTCACGCGCTCGTCGGCGACGAAACGCTGGGCGTCGGTGCCGTCGATCTTCATGCGCAGCGGTGGAAGCTTTCCGCCCTCGACCGACAGGATGTGCAGTCCGCCCGACACGGCCATCGCGTAGCGAGCTGTCGACGGCGATTTGAAATCGCTGCCTACAGGATTCTCATAGCCGCGAAAGTGCACCGCGGGATGCAACTCGAGGCGCGCCGCGTTGGGACCGTCGAGCAAACGATAGGTGACGTGCACCGTGTTCTGACGATACGGCATGAGAATTCGCTTCTCGAGGCGAATTTCCTCCCATTGATATTCCCACACGGGCAGGCCCGCCTCGAGACGTACGCCGGCGATCAGCGCGGCCGCGTCGGGATCGAGACGGCCACCGGCGCGCTCTTCGCTGTTGAGGAACGTGGTGCGGTCGCCCAGCACCAGTCGCTCGCCGAGGTGATTGAGCATCACGATGCGCCCCAGCGGATTCGGCAGCGCCGCGACGAGGAGTCCGTGATACCGTCGGGTGATGACGCCCGCCATGGTCGACGACGAGTATCCGCCCAATCCGTTCGTGACGATCCACTCGGTGTCGACGAGGACGCCGGCGCGCGCGTCGCGCTCCTCGGGCAGGTCGACGCGGCGAACGACTCTATCGAGAAGACGTCTCGCCATGCGTCGGAGTGAGGAGGACGGCACACTCGGCTGGAATCCACCACCCATCATCGACAGTTTCGAGCGGAGGAGTTCCCCACCCGCCGTACTTCGGCTCATCCGTCGACAACACGGTTTTCCAAACCCGGGAGTGCGGCGGCGCGGCCAACGGTTCGGCCAGCGGGTCGGCGTGCAGCCGCACGCCCAGGTTCACGACGAGCAACCGATCGTCGCCGTTGTCGCCGAAGAACCGTAGGACGAACGCCGAATCGGTGATCACGGCGCCGTCGAGCGAGCGCGGTGCGCGGGACCGGATCACCGGGTCCTCGCGGCGAATGCGAAGCAGATCGCGATGGAGGTCCACTGCGTCGCGGTGTTGCCGGCGCTCGGACCAATCGAGCTTGCAGCGCACGAAGGTCCAGCTGTCCGATGGCTCGTCGATGGGCGCGCCACCATTCATGGCTGCAAGGCTCGGAAACTGCGACAAGAATTTGCCGCGCCCCTCGCGCACCAGCTTCGCCACGTCGGCGTCGTGATCGGCGAAGTAGAGGAACGGAGCGGACGACCCGAATTCCTGCCCTTGAAAGAGCATCGGCGTCTGTGGCAGCAATAACATCAGTGCTGTCATCGCGCGGTAACGACCGGGGCTGGTCTCTTGATGGAGCCGGCGACCGGTCACGGTGTTCGCCACCTGGTCGTGATTCTCCGTGAAGTTCACGAAGTTAGACGGAGACAAATCAAGCGCGGCTTGGCCCCGGCGTTGGTGCTGCCACGCGTACCACTGCCCTTGGTACAGAAAACCATGCTTCGCCGCCGAGATGAGCTCTTGCGACGTGCCGCGATAGTCGGTGTAGTAGGCCTCGTTTCGCCCCGTGAGCGCGACGCGCGCGCTGTGGTGAAAGTCGTCGTTCCACAGCGCGTCGAGTGCGTAGCCGCCGTCATGCAACGGCCGAACGAGCGCGGCATCTTGCGGCTCGTTCTCGCCCACGACGATGGTCTCACGTCCACGTGCCGCGCTGCGCACTGCGCCGGCGACTTCGGCAAGAATGTGGGGCGTGGATGAGTCGAAGATTGATTGCGTGGCGTCGAGCCGGAGGCCGTCGAGATGAAACTCGTCGATCCAATATCGTGCGTTGGTGAGGATGTACTCTCGGACCGGGCCCGAATGCTCGCCGTCGAAGTTGAGCGCGTTACCCCACTCGGTGGCCCTGCCGCTGAGATAGTGCGGAGAGAACTGGCCGAGATAATTGCCCTCTGGACCAAAATGATTGTAGACAACGTCGAGGATCACACCCAACTCGAGCCCGTGTGCCGCGTCGACCAGCGCGCGGAGATCGTCCGGGGTTCCGTACAGCCGCGTCGGCGCGAAGAGATTGACGCCGTCGTACCCCCAGCCAAAGCGTCCGGCAAAGTCGGCGATGGGCATGATCTCGAGCACCGTGATGCCAGTGTCGACCAGATCGGGCAAGCGATCTATGGCACCGCGGTATGTTCCGTCGCGCGTGAACGTGCCGATGTGGAGCTCGTAGATGACTTGTCCCTCGATCGAGAGTCCGGCCCAGTCGCGGTCGCTCCATTCATATATCGTCGGATCGACCACCATCGATGGGCCGTGGGGCCCGTCGGGCTGGTACCGGGAGGCCGGGTCCGGGAAGGCGTCACCGCGGTCCAGCCGAAACCGGTATCGCGTTCCCATCGTGGCGTTTGGGGTGTACCCAGAGAAATAGCCGTTCCCCTCCGCGCTGAGCGGCGAATCGGAAGCACCGGTCGAGTCGTCTTCAATGACGAGCTCGACCGACTCGCTGCCAGGCGCCCAGACTCGGGCGTGCACCGACGCGGGACTATCGGCCTCGTTGACGATCTCGACCCCGATGGGATAACGGCGCAACGTGGACGACTCGATTGCTTGTGAGCGCGAAGCCATGGCGGACGGCATCCGGCGCAGGATCGGGACCACGGGCACGCTCCATCCGGTAGCAAAGCGCACGTTCTCCGCATACTCTTGGCGAGTGATCTTTCAGCAACATGTCCAGTCACGACGATCGCGATCTTGAGCTGCAATCCTCGACCGGTGCCACCGCACCGGCCGATCCGATTGCAAGCTCCGGCGCGCCTCCGGCGGCCGGCGTGACCGATCCGCATCTGACCGAGAGCGCGCTGGGCTCGGGCCTTCTCGCGCAGCAGCCGACCCCGACCGCCGACGAAGCGATCGCGGTCGTGAAGGTGTGCCCGCAATGTGGATCCGAGTATGAAACAGGCGATCGCTTTTGTCCGAAAGACGGAACGTCGCTTCGACCGAAAGCAGCGGGCGATCCGCTCATCGGACGCGTGATCGCGGAGCGCTACCTCGTGCTCGCGCGCATCGGCGAAGGCGGAATGGGACGCGTCTATCTCGCCGAGCACGTGAAGATGACGCGGCAGTGCGCGATCAAGGTGATGAATCCGTCGCTCGTCAACGACCCCGACTCGTTGCACCGGTTCGCGCGCGAGGCGTCGAACGCGGCGCGAATTCTTCATCCGAACGTCGCCGCCGTTTTCGACTACGGTGAAGCCGACAAGATCGTGTACCTCGTGATGGAGTATGTCGACGGGGAGTCGCTCTCGACCGTCATTGCGCGAGATGGTGCGCTCGACCCGCGGCGCGCGATCGACATCGCGCGTCAGGTCGCCGACGGATTGTCCGCCGCCCACGAGCTCGGGATCGTGCATCGCGATCTCAAGCCCGACAACGTGATCCTCACGCACACGCGCGGCGGAAAGGAGATCGCCAAGGTCGTCGACTTCGGCATTGCGAAAGCCATCGCCGAGTCACCGCAAGACGCTCTCACGCGCAGCGGTCTCGTAATCGGTACGCCGGAGTACATGAGTCCGGAGCAACTCCTCGGCGATCCGGTCGACGCGCGAGCCGACATCTACAGCCTGGGCTGCATTCTCTACCAGATGATCACGGGGACGCAGGCGTTCAGCGCGGACACGCGCGAGCAGATGATTCGACGACGCCTGCATGAGACGCCACCGCACGTGCGCGACTTCGATCCCGCTCTGCCGCGTCGCCTCGACACGTTGATCGTCCACATGCTCGCGCGCTCGCCCACCGATCGTCTCGCCAGCGCGTCGGAGGCACGCGATCAGCTCGATCCGGCGCTATCGCTCGGGGGCTGGGATCCATCGTCGCTCACAGCGCCGCGACGCATCTCGCCGCTGCCGCCGCGCCTTTCGCCCATGCCTCGCTCGAGCGATCCGTCGTTGCAGCCGACGATGCCGATGGTGCAGCAGAAAATGAGCGTCAAACGGATCGGGCTCGGCACGTTGATCGGGTCCGCAGTATTGGCCAGCGGTTTGGTGCTCTGGTCACAACTGCAGGAAACCCCCGCGCCGGCGTCTCCGCCGCTCGTGGTGCATCGGGACAGCGTCATCGCGCAACAACCGGTCTCGTCGCCGCCAGAATCGACCGCAGCTCCAAGAGTCGTGACGCCCGCCGGAACGCCGCTGCGTCCGGCACCGCTACGCCCCGACACGAGCGTGCTGCACCAACTGAAGCCGCCACCGGTGCCGTCGGATACCGACGTCCTGCATCAGGCGTTCGACCGGCTCGCCAACGCGATCGGCACGGAAGAAATCAACGCCGTGCAGCTCGCCTTTCCGGATATGCCGGACTCGGAGCGCGCGTGGTTTACCAGCTTGTTTGGGCGCGCCGCCAACGTTCGCGTCGGGAAAAGAACGTACGATGCGCTGAGCATCCACGGCGACAGCGCGGACGTCGTGGTCGCGCTACACGTGAGTTACCGCAACAAGAACGCGGCCGACCCAACCTCACTCCAGCGGAAATATCACGCGACGTTGGTGCGGGCCGACGGCGGCTGGAAAATCACGACGCTCGTTCCCGAAACGCGCTGACGCGTTGCGAACGCGAGAGGTCAGGGACGCTTCCCGATCCGCGCGGTCAAATCGTTGGAGACATCGTCGAGCACCTGCGTGTCGTAGCCGATGTCCCACTCGTCGTTGACGCCGACGCGCTGCCAGTTCGCCTGCGCGCGGACGGAGACTTGCTTCCAGTCGTCGCCGAGGAAGCGGATCATCACACGCGTCCGATAGCGGAGGTCGGGCGCGCCGTCTCGAATGAAACTGGCTTGCCACGGCGTCATGAGAAAACCCGCATGCTCGTCGCTCACATCGACGGAGTAGCGCTTGGCGAGTACGTCGGTCGCGGCGCGAAACGCGGCCGCTTTGGCCGTCCCATCGCGCACTTCGATGAGGCGTGTCCCGCGCACGTCGGACGTCGAGGGAATGAACGTCGGCGGCGGACCAACCACCGGCGCGATCGGGCTGCGAAGACGTGTGCACGCACTCAGCGTGGTGGCTGTCAGCAGCAGCATTGCGAGGGATTTGCCGGACGTCGTCATCATACCGGGGGAATGTCGCCCAGTCGCCCGAAGATGTCGACCGTTCGATCATGTTGAGGGGCAACCTCGCGGTGCCGCTTAAGATACAGTCACGACACACGGCAGAGCGGACCCTCCCTGATCGCCACGGGCGTCAGGGAATCACCGGCACAAGTACAGGAGAACCGCCGAATTTGCCAACGGGCTTCGAATGCATATAATCAAGCCGTCTCAGCACTTACCAAGTGGCGCGCGTTAGACTCTGGTAACACGCCGCGCCACCAGACCGCTCCTCAATGAAAATCAGCGTACCAACGGAAACCGCTCCGCGCGAGCAGCGCGTCGCGCTTGCGCCAGATAGTGTCTCACGGTTGATCAAACAGTTGAAGGTCGATGTCGCAGTCCAGCGGGGGGCAGGACTCCGCGCTGGATTTCGCGACGAGGCGTACCAGGCGGCAGGGGCGACGCTCGTCGACAGCGCCGCCGCGTTCAGCGGCGCCGACGTCATCGCCAAAGTCCAGCCGCCCGACGCCACGGAGATCCCGCGGATCGACAGCGGGGCAACGCTGATCTCCCTGCTCCGCCCCGGACACAGCGCCGACACGAGCGCCGCACTTGCCCAGCGTCAGGTCACGGCGCTCGCGCTCGAGCTGGTACCGCGAATCACGCGCGCACAATCGATGGACGTGCTGTCGTCGCAGAGCACGGTCGCCGGCTACAAAGCGGTCCTCATCGGCGCGTCCACCTCGGGCAAGTTCTTACCCATGCTCACGACGGCCGCTGGCAATATTTCGCCGGCCAAAGTGTTCGTGATCGGTGCCGGCGTCGCCGGCCTTCAGGCGATCGCCACCGCGCGGCGACTCGGCGGTGTCGTCTCGGCGTTCGACGTGCGACCGGCGGCGCGCGAACAGGTGCAGAGTCTGGGCGCGACCTTCGTTGCCAACGAGTTGGTGAATAAATCGGCTGAAGCGGCGGGCGGGTACGCGCGCGCGCAGACTTCCGACGAACAGGCGCGGACACTGGCGGCGATCGGCAATCACATCAAGGATCAGGATCTCGTTGTCACGACGGCGCAGATCCCTGGCAAGAACGCGCCGATTCTGATCACCGAGGAGATGGTCCTCTCGATGCGCGCCGGTTCGGTGATCGTCGATCTCGCCGCGGAGACCGGCGGCAACTGTGCGCTGTCGAAGCCAGGCGAAGTGGTACAGGTGCACGACGTCACGATCATCGCGCCGCTCAACGTGGCGAGTACCGTCGCTTTCCACGCCAGTCAAATGTTCGGACGAAACATCTTCGAGTTGCTCAAACATCTCGTGAAGGACGGCGCGCTCCAGCTCGACCCCAACGACGAGATTACCGGCGCGATGATGATGACCTACCAGGGAAAGGTGCTGCGCTAATGGAACTCCTCGAGCTCTATGTGTTCGTGTTGGCAGCATTCGTCGGGTACATGGTGATCTCCCGCGTGCCGCCACTGCTTCATACGCCGTTGATGGCCGCGACGAATGCCATCTCCGGCATCTCACTGGTGGGATCGCTCATTGCCGCCGGATCGGCGCGCAACGGTGTCGCCACGATCCTCGGGTTTGTCGCCGTCGTCTGCGCGACGAGCAACATCGTCGGCGGATTTCTGATCACCGATCGCATGCTACGGATGTTCAAGTCAGGCAACGCGAAAACTGTCGAGAAGGCCGGAACGCACTGATGCGCGACACGCTCATCTCAGGCAGCTATCTGATCGCGTCGGTCCTGTTCATTCTCGGACTGCGCAGTCTCACGCGGCCCGACAAGGCGCGACACGGTATGCAGCAAGCCGCGGTCGGCATGCTGTTCGCGATCGCCGGCACGCTGCTCAACCACACGATCGTCGACTATCGCTGGATCGCGGCCGGCCTCGTACTCGGCGTGATCATCGGTTATCCGATGGGCATGTGGGTGCCGATGACGGCGATGCCGCAACGAATCGCGCTCTCACTGACGTTCAGCGCGCTCGCGGCCGCGCTCGTGGGCGTCGCCGAGTTCTATACCGAAATTACGTCCGGCGGCATCCCGACGCACTTCAAGATGGGCGCGCTCGGCTTCGAAGTCATGCTCGGGGCGATCACCGTGGGCGGAACGCTCGTCGCCGCGGGCAAGCTGCAAGAATGGATCACGTCGAAGCCGGTCACGTACAAGGGGCAGAATCTCGTCAACGGCGTGTTCTTCCTCGGGATTCTGGCCTTGCTCGTTTATACGATCATCGATCCGACGCAGCAGTGGGCATTCTACGCGATGATCGGCGCGTCGTTCCTGTTCGGCATCATGCTCGTGATTCCGATCGGCGGCGCGGACATGCCGGTGGTGGTCGCGCTGCTCAACTCGTATTCGGGACTCGCGTCGTGCGCGACGGGTTTCGCGCTGGGTAACGTCATCCTGATCATCAGCGGCTCGCTCGACGGCGCGTCGGGCTTCATCCTGTCGGTGTTGATGAGCAAGGCCATGAACCGCTCGTTCACGAACGTGTTGTTCGGCGCGTTCGGCGGTGAGACCGTGGCCATCGGCGGAAAGTCATCGGCGGGACTCAGCGTGCGATCGATCGGCGCCGAGGACGCGGCGATTCAGCTGGCGTACGCGCAGTTGGTGATCGTGATTCCCGGCTACGGAATGGCGGTTGCGCAGGCGCAGCACGCCGTGCGCGAGCTGTCTGAGATGATCGAGAAGCGCGGCGGCGAGGTGAAGTTCGCGGTGCATCCCGTGGCCGGGCGCATGCCGGGCCACATGAACGTGTTGCTGGCCGAAGCGAACGTGCCGTACGACAAGCTCTACGACATGGACGAGATCAACAGCGACTTCGATCGGGCGGACGTGGCACTCGTCATCGGGGCGAACGACGTAGTGAACCCCGCGGCGCGCAATGACACGACGTCGCCGATCTACGGCATGCCGATCTTGAACGCCGATCACGCGAAGAGCGTGATCGTGCTCAAGCGCGGTATGAGCGCGGGGTTCGCCGGCATCGAGAACGAGCTGTTCTACGACAAGCGCACGAGCATGTTGTTCGGTGACGCGAAGTCGTCGCTCACGGCGCTCATCGGCGAGATCAAGAACGTCTAATTGACGGACGTTTCCGCTATTTTCGGGCTGTCGCGACGATCATGTCCTGCTGATACGCAAGCCCGCCGTCCTTCGCCCATGGCTGCCAGTTGGCGACAACGTCGCGCTCGAGCGTGCGGAGGGCCTCGTCGTCCGCACCGGCCACGATTCCCGCGAGTGGCGTGCTGTGGACGTACTGCCAAAGGAAATCCCGAGCGGCGGGCAGGCGGAGCGGCATTGCATCCTTGCGGACGATGACGTCACCGAATCCCGCGTCGCGAAAGAGCTGTTCGATCTCAGTCGCGTTGTTGAGTGAGAACACCTTGCGCACGAATGGCGAGCCGGCGGGGAGGTGGCGCGTGAACGAATCGTCGAGCGTGTCGAAGAAGGCGGTCGGCGTCGGCATGCTGACAAGCACGCGGCCGCCCGGTACCAAAACGCGACGCATCTCTCGCAGTGCGGCGACCCTGTCGACCATGAACTGCAGTCCCATCTGGCATAGTACCACGTCGAACGTGTCGTCGGGAAGCGGAATCGACTCAGCGGGCGCTTCATACCAGCGGATCGCGGGAGTGGTAGGCGTGATCGAGCGCGCGACGGCCAACATGCCGCCGTTGATGTCCAACGCCGCGACGCTGCCGTCTGTGCCCACGCGAGCCGCCGCGAGCCTCGCGACGATACCGGTGCCGCACGCGACGTCCAGTACGCGCTCACCGGAACGAAGATCTGCTTTGGCGACGAGATCGGCGGCGAGCGGCGCACCGATGGCCGAAACGAAGAAGCGCTCGTAGTTCTCGGGCGCGGTTCCACCGTAATCCTTTCCGAACGCTTGTGTGGTAGCTGTCGGCGAAGTCATATCCGCCCTCCCGGTTGTGAGTCCTTCGCACGCTCGTTCGATATCGAACTGCCGGCAACTCCAAGCTTGCTGCGGCGGTCCGGCGGTTGGCAAGTTTGAGAGTCATTCGCGGATAGCCGGGCGGCGACCGCCTCCCGTAGCTTGCGGTCGCCCCTTTCAGAGAGCAGATCATGGCGACCATGATATCCCATCACGACACGATCGCCGCGCCTCGGTCCGACGGCGAAGCGTGGCGCGCCGTCGAGCAGCGTGACACTCGATACGACGGACAATTCGTCTACGCCGTCGCGTCGACGATGGTCTATTGTCGTCCGTCGTGCCCGTCGCGACGGCCATCTCGCGCCAACGTCTCTTTCTTCGCCGATTGCGATGACGCCGAGCGTTCGGGGTATCGCGCATGCCTCCGCTGTCAGCCGCGTCGCGACGAAGCGGATTCTCCGAATGCGAAGGCCATTCAAGCAGCCCGCGCGTATCTCGACCATCACGCCGGCCGCGCGGTGCCGCTCGCCGAGCTCGCGAGTCGCACCGGACTCAGCGTATCGCACCTTCAACGCTCATTCAAACGGGTCGTTGGCATGTCGCCGAAGGCATACCAAGACGCCAAGCGACTGAGTCTCTTCAAGTCGCGATTGCGCGCCGGTGATACAGTGAGTCGCGCCACATATGAAGCCGGGTTCGGCTCGAGCAGCCGCGTCTACGAGCGATCGGACGCGATGCTCGGCATGACGCCGGCGTCGTTCCGACGCGGCGGTGCGGGCGTTCACATCACGTACACGATCGTTGAGGCGCCGATCGGACGCGTCCTCGTGGCGACGACTGCACGCGGCGTCTGTGCGGTGGAACTCGGCTCGAGCGACAGCGCCGTAGAACGCGCGTTGCGGGCCGACTTCCCGCATGCCACACTCGAGCGCAACGATGAGCCGGGTCGCACATGGGTGCGCGCCGTGCTCGAGCGCGTGCGACGCCCGCGGCAATCCTCGTTGGCCAGCATTCCCCTCGACGTCGATGGCACTGCGTTTCAGATGAGGGTGTGGAAGGCGCTCAAAGAGATTCCGGTAGGCGAGAGCCGGTCGTACCAAGACGTAGCCGAGTCGATCGGTCAGCCAAATGCGACGCGCGCCGTGGCTCGGGCGTGCGCGACGAACCGCATCGCCGTCGTGATTCCCTGTCACCGCGTCGTTCGGGCCGACGGAGGTTCCGCCGGGTACAAGTGGGGCGTCGAGCGCAAACGTCGCCTCCTCGATGAAGAAGCAGGCTGACTTAGAGAACGAATGACCAGCGGAGCGTGTCCAAGAATTAGCTTCCGTGTTGCTGGGCCGGCACACGTTACTCCGGGGTCCGCATGACGATCAACGAGCGTCGAGATCTCTCGCAGCGGCTCGATGGGGTGAGCCACGACATTCGCTACGCGCTACGCACGTTGGGGAAGAATCCCGCGTTCACGATCGTGGCGATCCTGACGCTCGCGCTCGGCATTGGCGCAAACGCCGCGATCTTCAGCGTCGTGAACGGCGTGCTGCTCAAGCCCCTGCCCTTCCCTCATCCGGAGCAACTGCTTCGCGTCTGGCAGGACGAGTCGTCCAACGGCACCATGATCCCCGGCCCGGTGTCGGCCATGAACCTCGACGATTGGCGAGCACGTCGTCGCGTGCTCGCCGACATCGCCGGCTACCACTATCGCGAAGGGCAGAGCGGAACCGACCTCACGGGGATTGGCGAACCGCAGCGTCTCGACGCGACGTTTGTGTCGCCCGGGTTCTGGACGACACTCGGCGTGAAGCCGCAGCTCGGCCGCGTCCCGCGCGATGACGAGATGGTGCGCGGCTCGAACGACCGACTCGTTGTCCTCAGCTATGCGTTCTGGCGGCGACAGTTCGGCGCCACGTCGTCGGTGATCGGCCAGCGACTCACGCTCGGCGGCGGCTCGTACGAGGTCGTCGGCGTGATGCCGGCGTCGTTTCAGTTCCCAGCGCCGCGTGTCGACGTGTTCATCCCGTTCTCGACAATCCCGGACAACGCGATTCCGCGTATTCGCCCGGTTCGAGTTTTCGACGCCGTTGCGCGGATGAAGCCCGGCGTCACCGTCGCGCAAGCAAACACGGAGATAGACGCCATCACGCGCGGCCTCGCCGAGCAGTATCCGGAAAACCGAAACCTCGGTGGCGCATCTGTCGCGTCGTTGCACGATTCGATCGTCGGGAACGTTCGCGTCGGGTTGCTCGTGCTGCTGGGCGCCGTCGGCTTCGTGTTGCTCATCGCCGCGGTGAATCTTGCGAGTCTCCTGCTCGCGCGCGCGGCGGCTCGTGAGCGCGAGTTCGCGATTCGCGTCGCGCTAGGCGCCGAACGCTCGCGTGTCATTCGGCAGCTCTTCACCGAGAGTCTGGTGTTGGCGACGCTTGGCGGAGCGCTGGGATTGATCGTGGCCCAAATTGGCGAGCGTGTGCTCGTCCAGCTCGCGGCCGGCCAGCTGCCGCGCGCCGAAGCCGTCGGTCTGGATTACCGCGTCCTTGGCTTCACGGCGGCGATCTCGTTGTTGACCGGAATAGCATTCGGGTTGGTGCCAGCCGTTCGCGCGTCGAGTCCGGAGTTGCAACAATCGCTGCGCGAGGGAACGCGCGGCAGCACGGGCGGATCGGGTGGACTGCGCAGCACGCTCGTCGTCGCCGAGGTCGCGCTCGCGATGATCCTCGTCGTCGGCGCTGGCTTGATGACGCGAAGCTTCGTCAAGCTGTTGCAGGTCGACCTGGGATTCACACCCAGCCACCGCATCGCGATCAATTACAGCATCTCGACGGCCCGACATCCGACGGGGCCCGAGATGCGTCAGACGTATCAAGCGATGCTGGAGAAAGTGCGAACCGTTCCGGGTGTGATCGCCACCGGCGCAATTCGCGATCTGCCGTTCCATGGCGACGGCGAGCAACTCGGCTTCGTTCCTCCGGGCTTCACTCCGGGTCCGAACGGTCAACTCCCGTCAGCGACGCTCATGTTCACGAGCGACGGATTCTTCAACGCGATGGGTATACCGATTCTCGCCGGACGCGACCTGTCACAGCAAGATCGTCAGGGCGCGCCGATCGCGCTCGTGATCAATCAAGCGCTGGCGAAGAAATATTTTCCGGCGCGTAGTCCGATTGGGCAGACGATCACCTTCGGCGACACCAACCATTTCGCGATCGTCGGCGTTGTTGGCGACGTGCGCCAGGGTTCGGTCGACGAGACACCGGTTCCGCGCATTTATGCCAGCGTCTATCAGATTTTCCGCGTGAAAACCAACCTCGTGGTGAGAACGCAGGGTGATCCGCAATCGATGATCAAGCGCGTGGAGGATGCGATCCGCTCCGTCGATCCGCAGCAAACGATTACATCGGCGTTCACCCTCGACGATGCGATCGGCGACGCTGTGGCACGGCCGCGGCTACTGACGGTGCTGCTCGGACTGTTCGGCGCGATGGGTCTCGTGCTGGGCGCGCTGGGCATTTACGGCGTGCTGGCGTATCTCGTGAGCCAGCGCACGAGAGAGATCGGCGTACGGCTGGCGCTCGGCGCGCGGCCGCGGGACCTGCTCAACATGGTGGTCGGTCGCGGCCTACGTCTCGCGGGACTCGGAGTCGCGATCGGCCTCGCCGCGTCGTTCGTGTTGACGCGGCTCATGCAGGGCGTGTTATATGGCGTGACGCCAACCGATCCGCTGACGTTCACCGGTGTGGCGCTTGCACTGCTATCGGTGGCGGCGTTCGCGAGCTGGCTGCCGGCCCGCCGAGCGACAAGAGTCGATCCGCTCGTCGCGCTTCGCGCCGAGTAGCGGTGGAACGGTGGAACGAACATCCTGAGCGAAGCGAGGGGTTGCTGTTGACAGGGGTCGCGTTCTCCGTTCTCAGTTATCCGCACTCGACGTTCTCCGTCTTCCGGTGTCCGTATTCAGTTCGCCAGTGACCAATGGACCGCGACGGTTCATGACCGCTCACGGAGTCCACCTAATAAACGCGCGGCCGGAGAGGCTGGCTCTACAGAGAGCCGTCCCGGAGCCGCGCGACTGGATAACTGATTACCCAAAACGGAGAACGGAAAACGTAGAGTTCGGAAAACCGAAACTGAAAACGAGCACTCAACACGCCACCGCGTCACCTGAGCCGACGTGACAGAACCACCGACGGCCGATACTTACGGGACAACGCACGATCCGGGTACGACGTCAGCGGCGGTGCGCGCTGGCGGCCGCTCCACCGCGACTGCGCTGCACATCGCCGACGCCGAGGTCCGCGTCGGGACCGCGGGCTGGACCGATCGCACCCTCACGGCGAGTGGCGTCTTCTATCCGAAAGAGGTGAAAACGCCGGAGGACCGGCTGCGCTACTACGCGTCGCGCTTCTCGATGGTCGAAGCGGATATGGGCTTCTACGCTATTCCCGATCGGGCGCTTACGGAACGGTGGATCGAGCGCACGCCGCGAGGCTTTGTGTTCAGCATGAAGGCCCATGCGCTCATGACCGGTCATGCGACCGAGATCGCGCGCCTCCCGCGCTCGATCCGCGACGCGATTCCTGACACGCACACTGGACCCCGGGTCTACGCGAAGGACTTGCCGATCGAGCTGCGCGAGGAAGTGTGGCGTCTGTTCCGCGACGCGGCGACGCCGCTCCACGAAGCGGGAAAGCTCGGCGCGGTCCTTCTTCAGTTTGCGCCGTGGATCCGTCCCGCGAAGCACACTCCGGCCATGCTCGCGCGCGCGCGCCAGCGACTGGGCGACCTGCCGATCGCGATCGAGTTCCGCCATCCGAGCTGGCTCGCGCCCAAGCTTCGCGAGCGCCTGTGGGATCAACTGCGCGACAACGGCATGACCTACGTCGTCGCCGATACGCCGCCAGGAACGCCAACCAGCCTGCCGATCGTCCCGGCGATCACAACGCCCGAGTTGGCGATCGTGCGCCTGCACGGCCGGCGTAGCGAGCTCTGGGGCGCGCGCGAGGCGACCGTCGTTGAGAAGTATCGATATTTGTACGATCGCGCCGAGCTGGAAGATTGGCTGACGCTAATTCTGGAGCTCGCCGAGGAGGCTGAGCGCGTTCACGTCGTGTTCAACAACTGCTACGCGAACTATGGGACGACGAACGCGCTCGAGATGGGCGAGCTGATACAGGCTCACGCGTGACTCAGGCTCACGCTGCCAACTGACCCGACGGAACCCAAAGTGGCAAGCCGTCCTGGATTTCGCCGACGCACCGAAACGAGGCCGGCGGGAATCCGAGTACACCGATCTCCAATACGTCGCCCAATTGCACGGTGACGTGCTCGCCGAGCGCGTCGACCGCGGCTCGGAATGTTTCGCTCTCAATGACGCCCTCTTGCCGGGAATCGGAACTACTCACGGAAAACCGATATCTGGACATGCGAGACCTTCCTCCCTTTCCCGAGTATTAAATACACCCACAGGTTCCGTCCGTTTCGCGTACTTTTGGGACCGGCGCGGCGGCCCAGTGGAACCCTGGAACATTGACTCATCGGAACCCCGAAACATTCCCGCATCGACTAGCTATGCGAACTCTTAGACTGCTCGCTGGAGCGGTGCTCGTGGTTTCGGGCTCCGCCGGCGCCCAACAAAAGCGCGCCCTGACGTTCGAGGACTTCGCCGCAGTTCGAGCCGTGAGTGATCCTCAACCGTCGCCCGACGGGAAGCTCGTGCTCTATGCCGTTCGCACAACCGATGTCGCGGCCAACAAGCGCACGTCGCAGACCTTCGTCGCCGCCATTGGCGGCGGAATGCCGACGCCGTTTCCCGGCAATGCCGCTGACGCCCCGGCGACAGAAGCCCGCTGGTCTCCCGACGGAAAACGCGTTGCGTATATCGCCAGCGACCAGCTCTGGGTGGCCGACGCCAGCGGCGCCAATCCGCGCCAACTGACGCATCTCAATGGCGGTGCAACAGGTCCAGTCTGGTCGCCGATCGGAGACAGAATCGCTTTCACATCGGCCGTCTATCCCGATTGCTCGACGGACGCCTGCAACGCAAGCAAGAGCAAAGCGGCGGCAGACAACAAAGTGAAGGCACACGTCGCCGACCAGTTGATGTTTCGGCATTGGAATGCTTGGGATGAAGGAACTCGGTCGCACTTGTTCGTCGTCGGTTTCGACGGCATTGGTCCCAAGGACCTGGTCACCGGCGCGCGCTACGATGTGCCGCCGGGACCATTCGGCGGGAGCGACGGCTATGCGTGGTCGCCCGATGGTCGCGAGATCGCCTATACGGCGAAGGATCAGGGCCGCGCCGACGCAACGTCGACCGACATCAACGTGTACACGGTGCCATCGAATGGCGGCACGCCCGCCGTCATTACGAGCGCGAACAAGGGCGCGGACCAGAATCCCGTGTATTCGTCTGACGGTCGCTTCATCGCGTATGCGTCGCAGGCCCGCGCCGGCTTCGAGTCGGACCGCTGGCGTCTCATGATCTACAATCGCGGCGACAAGCGCGTCCGCGAATTGTTGCCGGCTTGGGATCGCAACGCCGACGCGTATTTCTGGTCGCCCGATATGAACGCCATCTACGTCCAGACCACGGACGCCGCCCGCGAAAAGCTCTTTCGCGTGAGTCTGACGGGCGCTTCGTCGTCGCTCGCGGCGTCGGGGCCGCCCAAGCTCCTCGTTGGCGAGCATAATAACGCGGCGTTCGCGTTGTCGCGCGACGGACACACACTAGTCTGGACGCGTGATGCCGCTGAATTCCCGGCTGAAGTCTACACGGCGGAAGTCACCGCGGTCGCACCGGCCGCCGCCCACGCCGTCACGCACGAGAACGACGCGCTCGTGGCGCAGCTCGCCCTCAATCCCGCCGAAGATTTCTGGTTCACCGGCGCGAGCGGAGCAAAAGTTCAAGGATTCGTGATCAAGCCGCCGAACTGGCAATCGGGAAAAAAGTATCCGGGCATTCTGCTCATTCATGGCGGCCCGCAGGGCGCTTGGCTCGATCAGTGGCACTCGCGCTGGAACTATCAGATGTTCGCCGCCACCGGCGCGGCGCTCGTGATCGTGAACCCGCGCGGCTCGACCGGCTACGGCCAGAAGTTCGTCGACGAAATCTCAAAGGACTGGGGCGGCAAAGTCTACGTGGACCTGATGAACGGTCTCGACGCGGCGCTCAACAAGAATCGCTGGATCGACAACAATGCACTCGGGGCGGCGGGCGGATCGTTCGGCGGATACATGGTGGACTGGATCGCCGGCCACACCAATCGGTTCAAGGCGCTCGTGTCGCACGCCGGTCCGTTCAACCTCGAGAACATGGCGACGGCGACGGAGGAGTTGTGGTTCCCGGATTGGGAGTATGGCGGCCCGTTCTGGGATCCGAAGGCGATGGCGTCGCAGTATCGCGTCTACTCGCCCCATCTGTACGTCAAGAATTTCAAAACGCCGACGCTCGTCACGGGTGGCGAGCTCGATTATCGAGTTCCGTATACGGAAGACTTATCGATGTTCACCGCGCTCCAGCGCATGAACGTCCCGAGCCGGCTCGTCGTCTTTCCAGACGAAGGGCACTGGATCGCGAAGCCGCAGAATCAGCGCTTGTGGTGGGGCGAAGTTCAGGGCTGGCTGGAGAAGTACTTGGAGGCGAAGCCGAAGGCTTGAACGGTGGAACGGTGGAACACTGGAACGAAACTGCTGTCACGTTCCACCGTTCAGCGAGCGACAACGAGTGTCCGTTCCACCGTTCCATCGTTTCAGCTCCCGGATCGCACCTCGAGCCGATAGCGTCCGTGCGACGCGAGTCCGCTCGCGCCGGTACCGGTGACCGAGATGTAATAGATTCCCGGAGTCAGCGGCGCTTGAATTCGCGAGCAAAAGCGCCCGGTCGGCGAGACGAAATCGTTGTTCGATCCGACGTTCGTTCCCGCGGCGCTCGACAACGTGAGGAACGTGTCGAGCTCGATCCCGAGCCCGCACGAGCCGACCAAACCCGACGTCTCGAACGTGTACGTGCCCGCGGTCGGAATGGTGACGCTGTACACGTCTCTCACGTCCGGCGTCGTGATCGCGCCCGTGACATAGCTGCCGACGCTCAGCGCGTTCGCGTGCGCGATGTCGTCGTTCGGCTCGACCTCCGTCGGAATGCCAAGTGCGATCGCCACCGCCTGCGAGTTGCTGTTGACGTTGAATACCGTCGGCTTACCGAAGCCGCCCGCCCACGTGAAGCGTCGACCAGCGACACCGATCGCCGCGTCGCCGGCTTCATCATCGCCGGCTTGCACGAAGTATGATCCGGTAGCGAGTCGCGTGAACGCGAAGCTCCCATCGGAACCAACTTTCGCGGACTTGACCGACGCGCCGGTCGTGGCGTCGACGAGACGCGCGAATGTCTGCCGAGTCGGTCCATTCTGCTGCGTGAGCGCGTTGTAGGCGTTGACGATCCCCCAGCCGAGCACGTCGCTGCGGGTAAACCCAGCCGGTCGCGTCGCGAATTGCTCGATGCGCGACCGGAGTTGCGCCGCGGTCAAACCCGGAGTCTGTGCGAGTAACAATGCGGCGATGCCCGAGACGAACGGCGCCGACGCCGATGTGCCGTAGCCAAACAAGTACGTCGGCCGTCCCGTATCGAAATTCCACCCGGGACCGATCACGCCGCCGCCGCCATTGTCGTCGAGACGGAAGTCGCCGCCCGGCGCCGCCACGGAAATGAACGTGCCTGCGTTGGAATACGTGGCGAGTGCGCCATCCATGCCAACGGATGCCACGGCCATCACGTTCGGGAACGCAGCCGGGAAGACCGGGAAATCCAATCCGTCGTTGCCTGCCGCCGCGACGATGAGTGAGCCGGCCGCCGCCGCCGCGGCCACTGCGTTGCCGAGGGTGTTGCTGGGGAAGCCGCCGCCGAGGCTCATGCTGATGATCGCCGAGGGCGACGGCGCCTGCACGAGCGCGGTGTCGGCGCCGATCGCGGGGAGGCCGGCGGCGTAGAGCACGCCCTGGGCAATGTCGAAATTGGATCCGTCGCCGGTGATGCCGAGCACGCGGATCGGACGGATCTTCACGCTCCAGTTGACGCCGGCAATTCCAGATCCCTCATTGCCGACGGCGCCGATGATGCCGGCGGTCCATAATCCGTGATCACCGAGCCTGTTGTGGAACCAGCAATTTCCGTTGCCGTCGAATTCGAGATCATCGGGATCGGTCGGATCGTTGTCCGGCCCATTGCCGTCGCCCTCGATCGTCGTGAATGTCGCGCTGTTGTCGCAGAGCGTCTCGGTGGTGCCGAAGCCGATCTGCGAGACGAAATCGTAGCCGTCGTTCGTGAGATTGGCGGCCATGTCTTGATGGTCGAAGCGAATGCCCATGTCGACCGACGCGACGATGACGTTCGGGCTGCCCGTCGTGATCGCCCACGCACGCGGCAGATCCAACATCGCCGCGGGCCAGAGTTGTTCCCAAAAACCCGGATCGTTCGGCACTTTGCCGGCGATCGCCGACGCACTCAATGCTGGACGCGCGTCGAGCGGCGATAGCTGCATGGCCGCCATCGGATGCGGCGCGCCATCGCGAATCGAAACGATCTCATCGCGTTCGACCCACGCCACGTTCGGGTCGGTTCGCAACGCCGCCATGACCGCGTCGATCTGCGTCGTGTCGGTCACGCGGATACGCGCCGCGACGAGCGCCGGCGACACTTCGGCGTTGCTCAATCCATGGGCGCGCGCGAGCGCGGCCACTCGCTGCTGCAGCAGCCCTTTCGCCTGGCGCGCGCTAGCCATCGACCTGTAGCTAGACGATCCGACTGCCGCCACGCCCAGCACGTCGTTCTTGAAGCCGACGACGATTCGATTCGGCGACGGATGACGTGTGATCGTGCGCGTCGGCGCCAGGCTCGACGATCGCGAGACCGTTCGCGAGAAGTTCGCGCCGAACGGCGTTCCGCCGGCAGACGTCACGGTGCCGCTGATGACCGCGCCATTGTTCGCGACGAACGATACGGACGCGGTCGAGATCTGGGTGCTCGTCACGGTCACGACCTGCACGCCGGCGACCGGCGCCAGCGTCCACGTGACCGTCGCCTTTCCGTCGTTGTCCGTCGTCCCGGTCGCCGCCGAAACCGATCCGCCGCCGGTCACGGTCCACGCAACAGGGACGCCGGCCACCGAGCGATTCGCGCCGTCAAGGGCTTGGACGACGAGCGGCAACGCGAGCGACGTCGAGATGTCACCCGATTGATTTCCGCCGGAGACGATAATGAGGTGCGTCGGCGTGTGCGGAATCGGCGTCTGCTCTTTGCAGCCGGCGACGAGCCCCGCGGTGACGAGTGCGATCGATACGAGAACGCGCGAAGACATGGAGTGGGCCTTCCGGCTGGAGGGAGCAACTAGAGGGAGGTGGAACGAATTCCAGCGGCCGCGCTCACTCGCCGTAAGGAACCCAGATATTCTTGACCTGTGTCGCGGCGCGGAGGAACTCTCGCCCTTCACCGTCTTTGGCGTCGAGCCAATCTCGGTCGTGCCACGTCGCCCACGTGCGCTTCATGTTCGAGGCGGATGCGAGCTCCGTGATGCGTACACCATCTTGCGCCCCAAAGTACCAAACCGCCTCGACGTCATCGTGTTCGGCGAGCACCCTGGCGAGCGCGTCCTTGTCGCCGGTGACGATGTTGATCACGCCGGCCGGAACATCCGACGTTTCGAGAACACTGTAAAAGTCGGTCGCCGCGAGGGGGAACGCTTGCGACGGAATGACGATCGTGGTGTTCCCGGTCGCGATCGCCGGCGCGGCCAATGACACCATTCCCAACAACGGATATTCATCGGGGCAGGCGATGCCGATGACGCCAATCGGCTCGTTCATCGCGATGGCCACACCGCGAATCGGCACGCTGTGCACGGCCCCGTCATACTTGTCGGCCCACGCACCGTAGGTGAACAGGCGCGTGATCGACGTTTCGACCTCCTGCTTGGCGCGCCGCCTGCCGCAGTCGGTCATCGCGTCGATCCGTTCGGCGAATTCGTCGGCGCGCGCCGAAAGATTCTCCGCGATATAGTAGAGGATCTGTCCGCGATTGTGTCCCGTGGCTCGTCCCCACCCTATCGCCGCGACGTGCGCGGCCTCGACGGCATTCCGAATATCCTTACGGTTGCCTTCCGGCGACTCGCCGACCATCACGCCCGACGGCGAAAGAATCCGACGCGTGTACCCCTGATCGGGTCGCGCCTGCTTCCCACCAATGAACAGTTTCGGCGTGCGGTCTATTAAGGGCAGGGTGGAGGGTGGAGGGTGGAGGGTGGAGGGGCGGATGGCGCCTGCGGCGCCTTGAGGCATGGATGCAGACGTCAATGCAGTTGTGCTGCGCGCAGCGCCGCGCACCTTCCCTCTACCCTCCACCCTCAACCCTCCACCCTGCCTTACCAAGTATTCCCACATTCCTTCTCGTCCACCTTCGCGGCCAAATCCACTTTCGCGATAGCCGCCGAATCCGGCCGCTGCGTCGAAGAGATTGGTCGAGTTCACCCAGACCACGCCCGCTTTGATCTTGGGCGCGATATCGAGCGCGAGATTGATGCTCTCGGTCCAGAGGCTCGCCGCCAATCCGTACGGCGTGTTGTTCGCCAGCGCGACGGATTCTTCCGGCGTGCGGAAGGTCATCGTCACGAGCACCGGGCCAAAGATTTCGACCTGCGCGATCGTCGATGATGGTTGCACGTCGGTGAACAGGGTCGGCGGATAGAAGCATCCATCGGTTGGGCAGGCCCATGACGGCTGCCACATCGTCGCTCCTTCACTGACACCCTGCTGGACCAATCCCCTGATTCGCTCGAGCTGCACCGGCGCGACGATCGCGCCCATGTCCACCGCTTTGTCGAGCGGTGATCCGACGCGGAGCTTCTCCATTCGCGCGCGCAGCTTCGCGACCAAACGTTCGGCAATCCCCTCTTGGACGAGCAATCGAGATCCAGCGCAGCACACCTGACCCTGATTGAACCAGATCGCGTCGACGACGCCCTCGACGACGCTATCGAGATCCGCGTCGTCATAGACAATGAACGGGCTCTTTCCGCCCAGCTCGAGGCTCAACTTCTTGCCGGAGCCCGCGGTCGCCTTCCGAATGATACGGCCGACTTCCGTCGAGCCCGTGAAGGCAATCTTGTCGACGTCGGGATGCTCGACGATCGCCGCGCCGGTCTCACCGTGACCATTCACGATGTTGATCACACCGGCCGGAATCCCGGCGTCGTGCGCGATCTCCGCGAAGCACAGCGCGGTGAGCGGCGTGAATTCGGCGGGCTTGAGAATAATCGTATTCCCGGCGGCTAATGCCGGCGCGATCTTCCACGCCAGCATGAGCAGCGGGAAGTTCCATGGGATGATTTGCCCGACGACGCCGATCGCTTCGTAGCCGGCGAACTCGGAGTCGAGGAGCTGCGCCCAGCCCGCGTGATGATAGAAGTGGCGCGCCACCAGCGGGACATCGATGTCGCGCGTCTCGCGAATCGACTTGCCATTGTCCATGCTTTCCAGCACGGCGAGCAGGCGGGAGTGCTTCTGCACTCCGCGCGCGAGCGCGTACAGAAAACGCGCCCGCGCGTGCGGTGCCAACGCCTTCCACGCCGGCAGCGCAGCGCGCGCCGCCGTCACCGCCGCATCGACGTCGGCCTTGGTCCCCTCGGTCACCCGCGCGATGGTCTTGGACGTCGCCGGATTGATTACCTCGAACAGCTGGCCGGGCTCCGTCCACGCACCGCCGATGTAATGACCGAACACACGCTCGTGCTTGCCGAGCCACGAGAGGACTTCCTTGTCACTCTCCGGCGCGGGGCCGTAGTCCATGGTGTTGAAGATTTCGGCGACGGAAGACATTGGCTACGGCATGGGTTGACGATAGGCCGCGGAGTACCGGCCGGTCACGAAATGCTCGAGCTGGCGTTCGATGTCGGTGAGCAACGCACTCGCGCCGAACCGGAACAAGTCCGGACGGAGCCAACGGTCACCCAATTCTTCTTTCATCATGTACAAGTACTCGAGCGCGTTCTTGGCGGCACGGATTCCACCGGCGGGCTTGAATCCGACGGCATATCCCGTTTGCTCGAAGTACTCGCGAATCATGCGGCACATCACAACGCCGAACGGGATCGTGGCATTGATCCCCTCTTTGCCCGTCGACGTCTTGATGAAGTCGGCACCCGCCTGCATAGCAACCATGCTGGCGCGTGCGACGTTCCCGAGCGTCGCCAACTCGCCGGTGGCGAGGATCGCCTTCATGTGGGCGTCGCCGCACGCCTCGCGGAAGCGACGGACTTCGTCGTACAGCGCCTCGTAGTTCCCGGTGAGGACGTGCGCGCGCGTAATGACGATGTCGATCTCCTTCGCGCCCGCGGCCACCGATGCGTGGATCTCCTCGATGCGCTGCTCGATTGGGCTCAAACCAGCAGGAAATCCGGTAGACACCGCGGCCACGGGAATTCCCGAGCCGTGTAATGCGTCGACCGCCGTTTTCACCAGCGAGTGGTAGACGCACACCGCGCCGACTCTGATCCCCAGGTCCGCGACACCGAGCGCGTCGGCGATGTCGTCGCGCAGCGGATGACGAGCCTTGGCGCACAGACGGCGAACGTTGCCCGGCGTGTCGTCGCCCGAGAGTGTGGTCAGATCGATCAGCGTGATGGCCCGCAACAGCCACGCGGCCTGCCACTCCTTCTTGACCGTGCGACGCGTCGGAATGGTCGCGGCGCGTCGTTCGACGGCGCTCCGGTTGACGCGAATCGAGCGCACGACATCGAGGTCGAGCGACATGCCGGGATTCCGCTCCACATGATCGCTGGGCAGAGTCCGCGGTGAGCTGACGAGGGTGAGGTTTGGTTTTGCGGTCATCGGGGCCAGCTGGGCGGCGCGTGTGCCGGCGAGCACATCCTCGCCAGTCTCTCAATGTACGACTTGGCACAGGTGGTGACGAGAGCCGGTTCGCCGTCGCTAGCGGTCGATTGGCTTCCCATTCGGGTCGACGACCACGACCGGCGCGATGTTCGCCGCCCGCAGCGCGGGCTCGATCGTCGCACGGTCGCCCGTCACGACGATGATCAGATGATCGACGTCGATGTACCTCGACGCCGCAGCCGCGACATCGGTCGGCGCCACACTCGCCATACGCGCCGCGTACTGGTCGAAATAGTCGAGCGGCAGGCGGTCGCGAACCATCTCGACCACGCGAGCGGCGAGCGAATCCGCGCCATCGATGCGCGCCGGCAGCGCGCCCACACGGTTTCGTCGTACCGCGTCGAGCTCCTGAGGCGTTGCCGCGCGGTCGGCGCGCAAACCGCGAAGTAGCGACAGCCACTCGACGAGCGCGCTGTCGACCTTCGCCGCATTGACCGACGTCGATCCCACGTACGCCGACGCCCATGGCGCGCGACGCCAAACCATTCCCGCGTTGCCCGAGTACATGAACGATCGCTTCTCGCGCAGCGATTGCTGCATTCTGATTCCCGAGATCGCGGCCGCCGTCTCGACGGCGTACGCGTCGGGTGAAGTGCGCGACGGCCCGGCGTCGCCGATGTATAGGTACGCCTGCGTGCCAGGCACGTCCGCGAGGTAGATCGTCGTCGGCCGTGGTGCCAACATCGAGCTCGTCGAGTCCGATGACGGCATCGCCGCGCGCGTTTGCCACGAGCCGAACACGCGCGCGACCTCGGCCAGCGCCACGCGATCGGTGACGTCGCCAACGAGCACCACCGTCGTCGTGCTCGGAGCAACGTGCTGCTCGTAGAATCGCCGAACGTCGTCGAGCGTGACGGCGGCGACGCTCATTTCGGTAGGCACGAGTGAGCGCACGTAGGGGTCGGCGGCTCCGTAGAGCTCAGCGTAGAACAGGTGTCGCGGCAATGCGCTCGGGGGTTGCGCCATGCGACGGGACAACGCCGCTTGCGCCGACTTTCGCCGATCGACCGCCGTTTGATCGAGCCGCGGATGCATGAGCATTGCGCCGGCGAGCGTCAAGCCGCGCGCGAATGCGGCCGTCGTCGCGGTGAACCCGGTCGGCGTGACCGTCGCTCCGACGTCAGCGAACGCCTCCGCGAGTTGTTCAGACGACATCGAGCTCGTGCCTTCCCGTAGCGCGCCAAGCGTGACGGCGTACAACCCTTCCTTCCCCGGCGGGTCAGCGGTCGAATCCACGCCGAGGACGATGCGAGCCGCGATGAGCGGAACGGTGTGGTCCTCGACGACGACGAGCCGCAACCCGTTGGCGAGTGTGTGCGTTTCGATCTTCGGAAACTTGAATGAGGGCGGCGGCGCAATGGCTGGCCGCTTGGAGCGGTCGATGTTCTGCGCCGAGGCCGTCGTCGCCGAAAGAAAGAGCGCGACGATGGCCCGCGCCGCGAGCACGCGCCGCTCACTCACGGCTGCACCTTGGCTCGCACGGATGACGGCGGCGTCACGTTGGTGAACGGCAAGCCCGGTTTGGCGATGAGGTCGAGCTTCCCCGCCGGAACGAGACTCATGACGAGTCGACCCGCGGTGAGATGACGTTTGATGGCACGCTGAACGTCGGCCGGCGTGAGCGCGCGAGCCGCGGCCACCTGTTTCGCATAAATGATCGGATCTCCGGCGAACATCTCGCCATGGGCGAGCGTGTCGGCCCGCGCGAATCGCGTCTCGAGCGACGCGACGGCCGTTGTCGCGTTGTAGTTGTTGAAGCGCGCGAGCTCGCGGGTCGTCACCGGCGACAATGGCAGCGCCGCCATCACGCTGTCGACCAGCGTCTCGATGGTCGTCATCGACGCGCCCGGGCGCGGCAGGACGAGGATCTCGAAGACGCCCGCTTTCTCGAAGTCGTAATACTCGACGTTGACGGCGCTCGCGAGCTGCCGATCGTCGATCAGCAACTTGGACAGCCTGCCGAATCGGTTGATCGATAGGGCCGACGCGAGCGCGCGCAGCGCAAGCCGATCGGGATGTGCGAATCCAACGACCGGCCAGTCGATCTGCAGACGCGGCTGGTTCGCCCGACTGTCCTCGAGGACGACGCGCTTTTCGGCCGCGAGCGCCACCGGCGACGCGTTCGGTCGCGGCGGCACCGTCCTGCGGGGAATTCCGCCGAAGTATTTCTCGATCAGCGCCCTGGCCACGGACGGATCGACATCACCGCTGATGCCGAGCACCGCATTATTCGGGACGTAGTACGGCCCGCATGTCGCCTTGAGGTCGTCGATCGTCGCGGCGTACACATCGCCCATCGGCGGCAATTGCGATACGTGATAGGGGTGACCCGCGGGAAACAGCTCCGCCACCGCGAGCTCACGCGCTACACCGAACGGAACATTTTCGATGTTTTGCTCGCGTTCCTGCCTGATCACCTCGCGAACCGCCACAAAGCGTTGCCCATCCATTCGAGCGAATGGAGCTGCCATGCGGTCACTCTCGGCCCACAACACCGTTTCGAGCTGGTTGCTCGGAATGGCGATGTAGAAATGCGTGATGTCTTCCGTCGTGTTCGCGGGGCGCGGAGACGTGCCGCCGATCGAGCTGTAGAACGCCCGCTGAGACTGTTCGAGATTTGGCGATCCTTCGTTGAAGAGATGCTCGCACAGGTGCGCCATACCGGTGCGCCCCGGTTTGTCGTCCTTCGATCCGATGTGATACCAAACGTCGACGGCGACGAGCGGTGACGAACGATCTTCGTTCACTAGCGCGACCAATCCGTTCGGTAGCGCGATTCGCGTGTAGACGAGCGGCCGAGTGGTGAGATCAGGCTGCGCGGTTCCCGCACGGACACTTGCCGCAAGCAACGTCACAACGACAAGCGCACGTCGCGGAACGAACGAGAACATTGGGCCTGGGAACGGGAGTGGGAAGTCGGGCGCGCAAGCAGACGATTGCAATCTGCCACGACGCAAGGAGAGCGTAAACGTCCAATGCCTCGGACAGGTCACGTCCGAAACGAGCGACACATTTCGGTGGCGCGAAAGCGATCGGCCGAGCAGGCGGCGCGCCGGTCAGCGGCGTAGTCGTCGCGGTGCCAATGAGATAGCTCAGCGAAACGCGCGATGAGTGCTCCGGGCATGACCTCTGCCTTTCGCGCCTGCGAAGGCGGTCGTACGCACCCATCCACCCATGAGGTTCGTATGCTGATCCAACGTATCGCGCGCGTCGCGCTGCTCGGCTTGGCCGTCGCGACGCCGGCCGTCGCACAAAACTCGCCGCAGGACTCGACGATCTGCGCCTGCCGTACCCGGCGACGCCACGAGCCATCGGAGTTCGCCCGACGCAGTTCCGGGAGCTTCGCGTTCACACAGAGCCGACCGCTCGGCGGCCTGAAGAACAACATTGGCTTTGGGTACGGCGCGAGCGCGGCGTACATGTTTCGACTCGATCGCACCGGAGTGCTGAACCTTCGCACCGACCTCGCATTGGTCGATTATGGTCACGAGTCGATGCGCGTTCCGCTGAGCCCGACCATTGGCGGACGGATTCAAGTCAAAGTCATCACGAGCAACTACATCGTTCCAGTGAGCATCGGTCCGCAGCTCATGTGGCCCACAGGAGCGGTTCGCCCCTACGTCACGGCCGGCGTCGGCGGACAGTTCTTCTTCACCGACAGCCGCGTTGACGGGAGTGATGGCGATTCGGACATCCTCAGAACGACCAACCAGTCCGACCAGACCGCGATGTGGGTTGCCGGCGGTGGGATCTATGTGCCGCTCACGTACAGCAGCGGTGTGAATGTGTCGCTCGATCTCGGGGTTCAGTATATCGGAGGCGGACGCGCGCAGTATCTGCGGCCGGGAAGCATTGAGGATCTTCCGAATTCTCAGATCCGTATCACCCCCCTCGAAAGCGACACGCGGATGACGCTTGTTCGCGTCGGGGTGAGGATCGGTCTGTGATCTCGATCGTCGATCCCGAGGAGCTGCGCCACGTGCTGCGGCCTACGGTGTATGCGGCGGCGGTCGGTCTACGTGCGGGAACGTCGCTGAAGGGTGTTTCCAACGAGAGCGCGGGGAGTCCGGCGCGGGCCGACGCTTTGCGACGGGACGAGCCCGTAAGCCCAAGCCAGCACGATTGATCCGCGACAGGGTGGCAGCGGGCCACGGAGGCGAAAACGCGTGCATTCGTATTCGGATGACGGTGACATGACCGTCCCAGTTTACGATGCGTGCTGCGCGCGCGTCTCTTAGGTGGTACGTCCCAGCCCGCCTCCTTCTTCCTTACAAATGCGACACCTCCCCACTCGACTTCTGTTGGCGGGTATGGCGCTCTGCGCGATCGCTACTCTCTCCGCGCAACAGCCGGCCACGCTTCAGCAGGGCGCGAACGGCCCCACTATCGGTAAAGCGATTGACCGCGCCAATCTCGACACGACTTGCGCCGCTTGCAGCGACTTCTACACGTTCGCAAACGGTGGCTGGCTCAAGCGCAGCACGATTCCAGCGGCGTATCCGGAGTGGAGCGCGTTTTTCGAGCTGCACGACAAGAACGAAGCGGTCGTGCATGACGTGATCGAAGCGGCGGCCAAGAACGCGCGCGACGGAAAGGCATCTGCCGGCTCGAATGTCTATAGGATCGGCGCGTACTACGATGCGTGCATGGACACCGTCGCCATCGAAAAACTTGGAACGAAGCCGATCGAGGCGACGGCGGCGCGCATCGCAGCGATCAAGTCCCTTGACCAACTGCCGGCCGCGCTCGCCGAGCTCGAGAAGACGAACGGTCTCGCTCCATTCGGCGTCGGCGCCGGACCAGATCTCAAGAACTCGAGCCGGCTGATTACGAACGCCAGCCAGGGCGGCCTCAGTCTCCCCGAGAAGAATTATTACGTCTCCGTCGACTCGAGCATGAAGAAGATTCGCGACGCGTTCGTCGCTCACGTCGCGAACGCGTTCCAGCTGTACGGAGAAAACGCCCCTGATGCCAAGGCGCACGCGCAGACCGTGCTCGACATCGAGACCAAGTTCGCGCAAGCATCGATGGATCGTACCGCCATGCGCAACCCGACGGCGCTCTATCACATCATGAGCGCCGCGCAGCTCGACTCACTCACGCCTCACATCAACTGGGAGTCATTCCTCGCCGCGCAGGGCGCGCCGAAGGTCGCCGAGATCAATGTCGCGCAACCCGAGTTCTTCAAGGCGCTGGACGGACTTCTCACAACTGTCTCGATCGACGACTGGAAGACCTTGCTGCGCTGGCGTCTGCTCAACTCCTCGGCCAACGCGCTGCCCAAGCAATTCGCCGATGAGAATTTCGCATTCCAAAGACTGTTCACGGGACAGCGGGAACGGTTGCCGCGCTGGAAGTGGTGCACGAGCAACACCGTGAACACGCTCGGCGAGGCCGTGGGTCAGGAATACGTCAAGCGCACGTTCACCCCCGAGGCCAAGGCGCGCGCGAAGGCGATCGTCGACAACATGGTGTGGGTGTTGCACGAGCAGATCGGCCAGCTCGATTGGATGAGCGACTCGACCAAGAAGCAGGCGCTCACCAAGCTCGATGCGTTCACGCGGAAGATCGGCTACCCAGACAAGTGGCGCGATTACTCGAAGCTCGACGTGGCCCGTGGTGAGTACTACGGCAACCTGCATCGCGCCACGGCGTGGGCGACGGCGGTCAACTGGAGCAAGCTTGGCAAGCCGGTCGATAAGAGCGAATGGCAGATCACACCCGACCAGGTCAACGCGTACTACAATCCGCTCTGGAATGAGATCGTGTTCCCCGCGGGGATTCTGCAACCGCCATTCTTCGATCCCAACGCCGACGACGCGGTGAACTACGGCGCGATGGGCGCCGTGATCGGCCACGAGATGTCGCACGGCTTCGACGACCAGGGCCGTCGCTTCGACGCGCAGGGTAACCTACGCGACTGGTGGACCAAAGACGACGCCGACAAATACACCGCGCAAGCGCAGCGCGTCGTCGATCAGTTCAATGCCTACACGGTCGTCGACTCGACCACGCACGTGAACGGCAGGCTCACGCTCGGCGAGAACATCGGCGATCTCGGCGGCCTCAAGATCGCGTACATCGCGATGGAAAAAGCCATGAAGACCAAGGGTCGCCAGCCGAACATCGACGACTTCACTCCGGAGCAGCGCTACTTCCTCGGCTGGGCCCAGGTGTGGCGCGCGCTCCAACGCGACGAAGCGGCGAAGGCGCAGGTCAACACGAACCCACACGCACCGGCCAAATGGCGCGTCAACGGTCCCCTCAGCAACATGCCCGAGTTCAAGGCCGCATGGGGCTGCAAGGACGGCGACGCAATGGTGAGACCTGAAGCTCTACGGGCGCGGATTTGGTAACAACCGCCACCCTGTCATCCTAAGCCATGGCCTGAGGAGCGAAAGCGAGCCTTCGCAGGCCGGACGGGGTTCGGGCGAGAATACCGCCAAAAAATTGCTCCTTCTAGGCGGCTACCAGCAAACTCTTAAGAGGAGAATCGAGTCTCGCCGTCGCCGCTCCAGATTCAACTACGACCGAAACGCTCGAACCCATTGCGATGACGTCTTGGACTATCGCCGGTCGCCCTAGGCTCGCAGCAAGCTGAGTTCCGATCGTGATGCGCGCTGATCGAATCGCGTTTCTGACGCTATCGTCGAGATTCAACACCTGCCACACGCTACCGACGACGGAACTGCTCGGAGCCCGCAACTCAATGGCTGTTCCGCTGTCCGGGTGTGACAGGCGAGATATAAGCCTCCCTGAATAAGGGAGATAGGGGCATCCGTCACGAAGGTGCAAGATGCGCCAATCGCCAGGCATGAAGTCAGTCCATCCTGCTTGGATCCCTAGCCTTGCTACGAAGTCGCGCGCGACCCGACTCGACGCACATACCGCAATTCTGGCGACTCTAGCGCCGGACCGATGGACGATGCCGACAACGTGTCCTAATGTCGATCCGCTCGCAGCAGCATCGTCAAGTAGTCCAATATCACTTCCGGCTTCGATGATTGGAGCTCCATCCAAATCGAACCCACGACCATCTACTCGAGTCGGATGGAGAAAGTGGGCGCTCGCTGAAAAAGTCCTTGGGAACAGCGGATCAAGAACGAGCCAGAAATGGGGATCGTTCTCGGCGACCTGACGTGCCCATTTCGCGTACGATCCATACGGCACAACCGTCCATTGTCGACGGCGCGCCAGCTCTAAGACCGTGCTTCGAATGACATCCGAGGCGGCACCGACGACGGACCGCCCGTAGTCCGTCAATTGCTCCAAAGCCACCCCTACGTCATCTATTATGAGAACCTTTCGATCGCTCACTCCGCAAACCTCCCAGTCCGTTTGGCCGTGGTTGTTTGCTTGCGCGCCATGCCGACGAACCCGGTCAAGAAGTGTGCTGGCTCCAGGATCGCCCAAGGTACCACCTTGCTCGTTCAATCGATCTTCCATGTTGCGCAGTTCGTCGGCAACGCCCCCTAAAGCGATCCATCGCCACGTCCGTACGAGAATTCGAAAGACCTGAACCGTTCGCTGAGTGCGAACACACGCTGATGCACACCGTCAAATATGGCCCGTGCCCGTGTTTCGCGACTACGGTCTGCGACGAGAGAGCAGATCCATCGGACTCGTCAAGAAAAGCCGAAAGTTCGTTCTCAAACCGCGTCAGCTCTTGATGTGCTGGATTGAGGACGAGTCGTTAATAGTGTCATTCCTTCTTTTCCGGCGCCTCCATTCGGGCCTGCAGGCGCAGACAGGTGACTGATTGTCGGATGGCCAGGTATCCGCACTATGGCGCCGCCATGGCTGCGATTGCCTCGCCGGTTGCTTGAACCGATTCCCGCCTGGATCCGCTAATGCCGGCTCAGCCCGCATCGCCCAACCGCAAAGGTTTGCGCCTTTCGCGCCGCACCACGCAATAGGGTCTGCTACGTACCACTCCCGGATCGACTAGATCCGAAACCGATTTCTGACTCCGTCGCCGCGCGGCACCATCGCCGCGCTTGTTTCCGGCCTTTTGCCTCATTTAGAAAACCGGAAGTTGGCCCTGCACGATCGAAGTCCGCAACCAGCCCGCTGCAGCCCGCAAGTTTACGAAGTGTGCAGTGAAGAGAATCCTCAGGTGAATATTCTGATAGCTTGACTCGGGTCGACGCGAGCACCACGTACGCCGGGAATCGCTGCCGCCGTAACAGCCACACCAAGTACCACAGCTACCGCGCCGGCATACGAGAGCCAATCGGTCGGGCCGATGACGCTCAACAAGTGTCGGACGAGCCCGGCCGCCAACATCGCACCGGTAATACCCATCACGGCACCAACGCTGACTGCGAGGCTGACCTCCCAAAGGATGAGCCTTAGCACCTCAACACGCTGCGCTCCGAGTGCCATGCGGATTCCGATCTCCCGAGTTCGGCTGATCACGACATATGCCACACCGCCGTAAATTCCGACCGCTGCAACAGATAGCGCAATGAATGCAAATATGGACAATAAGGTTGCGCCGAAGCGCTGCGGCGCCAACACGGAGAGAAGTTGCTCCGTAACAAGGCGCGGCCGTCCACGCGGTGAGTCCGGAATCTCGAGGTCTGGCGCGACGGAGCGCACCACGCGCTCGAGCACGGCGAGTGCCGCTCGTGGCCGATCGCTACGCACAATGAAGCTGGTGAAGCCTATTAAGTCCTCTTGGGCCAGCGGAGCGAAGGCGAACGGTACGTCATGATCTTGGAGACTTCGGTACTTTGTATCGCGGACAACGCCGACAACCGTGTACGTGACAGCGTGGTCAAGTGAGATCTGTTTTCCGAGAGGTGACTCGTTGGGCCAGAACGCGCGCGCTGCGGATTCGTTCAGCATCGTCACGCGCGGCGCACCGGTTGCGTCGCTCGCGTCGTCGAACTGGCGGCCCATGACCAGGGGGATCCCGAGTGTACGAAAATAGTCCGCGCTGACACTTACCATCGGCATCATCACGGCATTCGCCGCTTCCCGATCGGCGTCGCTCTTCGTTCCTCGGGTAAACGGCAACGGGGTGCGATCAGAAAGCGGCACATGCGTGCCGACTGCGACGGCGCTGATCCCCGGCTCCTTCCGCATCCACGTCAGAATCACGCCGTACGGCCTGATGTTTTCCGCATGTCGGCCGTCGTAGTGCGGCCGCACACTGACGGCAGCAAGCGGTCGGGTATCGAACCCTAAATCAGTACTTAGGGAACGCTGTAGACTGCGAATGAACAAGCTGGCGCCGACGACCAGCACGAGAGAAATGGCGACTTGTATGCTGACAAGCGGTCCGCGCCCGCGCAGACGACCCGGCGGGCCGTCGTTCCCGCGCAGAATATCAATCACATTAGCGCGCGCAACGGAGTGTGCGGGGCCTACGCCTATGGCTACAGCTGCCACGATTGATGCAATAAGCGCGAAAGCGGCAACGCTCCGGTCGATGCCGAGGTGCAGGTCGCCGAGGACCAGGCCTCCCGGGAGCGTGAGCCCCGACAGCAAGTGGATCATGATCATTCCAGCGCCCAGTCCCAACACACCGCCAGCGAGCGCCAACAGCAAGCTCTCGACTAGCAACTGCCGCGCAAGCCGCCATGCACTAGCTCCGAGAGCCGAACGAACGCCCAGCTCGAGCGCGCGTTCGCGCGTACGTAATGTCGTAACGCTCGCGACGTTAACGCACGCCAAGACCAGGGTCAACACAACTACGGCGAACAGAAGACGGACGAAAGCGACTGCGGTCGGTGGATCTTGCACCGCCATCGCAGCTTGAGTCAGCGGGATGACAGCGACCGTCGGCCGATTTGTGAAAACAGTTCCCTGCGACCGGACGATGTTCTCGTTGTTTTTATCGAGCCGGCTGAGTTCTGACTCAGCCTTATGTCGCGAAACGTCTGGGCCGAGGCGCCCTACCAATCTGAGGATTGGAAGATTCTCGTTAAGCTTTCCACCGACCACGATGAACTTAAGATCGAACGCTGAGATCGCTGATAACGGCAGCCAAACGTCTGGCGCCTCCGTGAGTTCAATGCCTCGAAACGACGCAGGCGCCACACCGATCACCGTGAAGAGGCGACCGTTGAGTCGAATTTGCTTCCCGACCGCGGCAGAATCGGCGCCGAATCGCCGCCGCCGATATGCCTCGCTCAGAACTGCGATTGAACTCGGGCTTGCGGTATCAGACGGGGCGATCGTCCGGCCTGTTGCCCCGTGCACGCCAAGCACGCTGAAATAGTTTTCCGTGACAAATTCGAGATTGACGGTATTGAGCTGGCCTTCGTCGATCGCCGAGAGTGACGAGAAGTAATACGCACTTATCGCGCGAAAGGACGTGCTTTTCCCCACGAACGTGGAGTACGTCCTAAAGGAAGTGCGCGGCACCGCGCGCGTCGCGGGCGCGATTGAGACCAAGGTCTGCGGGTCGCGCACATTGAGTGGCTTCAACAGCACGGCGTTAACCAGACTGAAAACAGCCGTATTCGCGCCGATCCCGAGCGCTAGTGTAACGATGACGGTGTTTGCGAACGCTGGTCGGCGCCGAAGCGCGTTGACGGCGAATCGCGCATCGGAAATGAGTGACATGATTCGATGGTGTCTACCTGTGCGAAACTACGAAGAAAGAATTCTGGCCAAAGCACCAACATCGGTGCACCGTCCCTTAAGTCAAGGAGCGAGGCCCTCCGAACAAGCCGACACTCTGGTTTTGAAACAGCGGCTCACGGACAATAACGACAATCACTGTTCGAGAACTGCATAGAAATGCCAACCAGTGGTTCTACTCTAGGTGGTCGGGGCCTACCTAAAGCCCGACGACACAGGCTCCGATCAAACGCCCAAACGTGATCGATCTGTGCAACGCCCGCTGGTAGCGGCGCAATCGTTGGTCCATCGGCGAGTAAGCTCTCCCGGTTCATCGTGTCCCGTGAAACACCTCGCGACTCGCGAGGGTCGACGTGGCGGTACTCCGCTGTCATCCCAAACAGGGCGTGGTCTATGGCTGGGACCGTCGAGCGGGTCGGTTGTTTCGACGAGAATACCGCGTTGCACGCTACGGATGATGGAGGTTCCCGTGGCAGGTTACTGCGCCAGCCTAACACGTTCGAAGCGTGCGGCGATCGGTCGAGCCTGTCGGGCAACGTGAGCGCAATCAATGCACTAATACACCGATGACATGCGTTGCTGCAGAGAGGCTGGCGCGGGAGCGGTCGTAAGGAATACAGGAGATCGTTTGGCAAGCCCTACTGTCAATTTCTCGCTCTCGACAATCCGCCATCTAACCCACTGACCATTTTCGGTGGTCCCCTCTTAGCAAAGATGAGAAAATCTTAATATAAGGATGTGGTGAAGAGCGATAATATCTATTGCTGCAATAAAAAAATTCTATTACACTGACGCTCCCCGAACAAACTCTCAACTCAACAGGAGCGTTTGTATGCTATCCCGAACTGCTCGTTTTGCCGCCGCGCTGACGTTGTTGCAGTCAAGCTTGCTGCTGGGATCCACCCCGGCGCATCGGAGTCGCCTCCTGGCGTGCGGTGATTCGGGTGAGCACCAGTGTTGCGTCGACCTCGGTAACTGCCTCTCTGGTTATATCTATTGCTGCTGGTTCTCATCCTCCGGCGGCAATGATCCTCATGCGTGCAGTTGCGTGGCCGAGTCGTAAGTGCAGTTCTTGAACGCCGGGGCTTCCCTCAACGCCGTGGGCGCCCCGGTCATTTCGGAGATCACAGATTCTCGCTATCGACGGCTGCTCAGTTGCGCGCTGGCATAGACGAGTAAATGGGTCTGCCATCATCGGAGTTGAGTTATGCGATCTCGTCTTGCAGTGGCGCTGGATGTCACTCTTGTCATCTGCGCAGTTGCCACGTCTGTGGCGGTTGTGGGAAGCCGACTGACGCCGTCGACCGGTCCCATCACGGAGAAGATGCGGTTCAAGGGTTGGAAACAGGATCTTGAGTTCCCGAGGCACATCGGGTCGGCGAACGGACCCTACAGGCTCGTTGTGTGGACGGACTATCAGTGCCCGGCGTGTAAACAGTTCGAGACCTCGATGGACACCGTCAGAGCGCGACTTAAGGATAGTTTGACGATCGTCTATCGCCATCTCCCACTCGATGCGCACCCGTTAGCCTTTAAGGCAGCGATGGTGGCAGAATGCGCGAGAGCGCAGGGGCAGTTCGAAGTCATGCATCACGCGCTCTTTCGGAGCCGGCTAGCTGGCGACACGCTCCCGCTAGATGACCTGTTCGCAGAAACAAGAGCAGTTAACGTCGACGCTCTCAAGCATTGCCTGGCTGACACAAGTGCCGCTGCTGCCGTTCGCCTAGATCTGGCGAGAGCTGCGGAAATTGGGCTTCATGCAACTCCGTCAATTCAGGTGGGCAACAAGATCACCTCCGGCGGCCGGCCAGCCGAACAGATGATCGCTCTTATCAGATCGGCACGCTGATAGCGAAGTTGTTCACCATTTCTCTGGAGGCGTACGTGCCATCGTTTGTTTCTGTCATCGCGATTCTGTGCCTCACCATCCTCCCCGCTGGAGGCTCGGCTCAAGCGGTCGTCGCCACCGGCACGCCTGCAGCAAACAAGCAGGTTTCCGAAACGCCCATCGATCGCTGGCTTTCAAAGCCGACCGCGATTGAAATTACGCCTGATCAGCGGAAGAAGGTGGACAGCATTAAGGTCGCGTATGCGGCAGACGTTAATAGGGCGGTGACCGAGGAGCGAGGAAATGGCGAGATGGCAATTGTGGTGCGGATGGGCCAGCTAGCTAACGTCTATCGTCGAATTGTTCGATCCGTACTCACACCAACTCAACAGACAATTTTTGACAAGAATCTTGCGGCCGACCGAATGGCGCCGTGAAATCGACGATGCCAGTCCTTGGCGGCGTGGATCGTCAACCAGTTCGCTAATCGGCGCCCGCCGAGTTGCTAAGCGACGCCTTCGTCATTGTTCGCGCGGCGCCCGGTGTGCTAGTGGAACCGCGGCGGGGTGGCCGACTCCGAAAAGAAGGCTACATAAGGGACGCATTGGGGTCTTGGATAGACCGTAGCGGCGAACGCAAAAGCGTAAGGGACGTCGCGAACAACAGGGCAATTCACACAACAGCGCTCAGCATTCCAACTGCCGGGTCAAAGCGAACCGGCGCCGTGGTTGCGGCTGTGACAGATCACGCGATCCGCACTCTCCGTATGCCGTTGCTGAGAAGTGGTTCAAGTGCCCCTTCGGGCAAACGCGCTTGTCGTATCTCCCGCCGCAGGGTGGGCAGAACGGGGGCTCGCCGGATGTTGCATGCGACCACGCACGACATCGCTTCATGATGCTGTGTTCTATACAAAGAAGAAGCGTCGGCGTCTGATCGCCGGTGTCTCGCCAAGCGCAGTGCTTATTCCAGATGCTTTGGAATAAGTCTAAGTTTTAGTAAGCCCGGTGGGACGCTAAAGCCAGCCTGAGTCCGTTCCTTTCCGCCAGTTCAGCAAGCGCAGGCGAGCGGCCGTTCCGCCGTCCCACCGTTAACGCTCCCACGACAATCCGGGCTTTCCGAAGTGGCCGTAGTTCGTCGTCTGCCGATAAATCGGACGCCGTAGCGCGAGCTGTTCGATCATCGCGGCCGGACGATAGTCGAACGTGCGCACGAACTCTTCGGCGGCGCGCCAGTCGCCGCTGCCAAATGTGTCGACGCGTACCGACACCGGCTCGGCGCGACCGATCGCGTACGCGACTTGCACTTCAGCGCGCCTGGCGAATCCCTTCGTGACGACCTGTCGCGCGACGTAGCGGCCGAAATACGCGCCGCTCCGATCGACTTTCGACGGATCCTTGCCGCTGAACGCGCCGCCGCCGTGCCGTCCCATGCCACCGTATGTGTCGACGATGATCTTGCGTCCTGTCACGCCGCAGTCCGCAGACGGTCCGCCTTCGATGAATTGTCCGGTGGGATTGACGAGAATCTCGACGTGCGGGCCGAACCAGGCGCCGAGTACGTCGGGGCAGAGACAGCTCGCGACGTAATCGCGAATCTCATCCTGCGAGGCGTCGGCCGTGTGTTGGGTGGAGACGAGCACCGTCTCGACGCGGACAGGTTGGTGATCTTCGTAGCGGACGCTCACCTGCGTCTTGGAGTCGGGACGGAGCCACATTCGCTCACCCGCCTTGCGCGCCGTCGACAACCGCTGCGACAACCGATGCGCGAGTTGCACGGGGAGTGGCATGAGCTCGGGCGTTTCGTCGGTCGCATAGCCGAACATGATGCCCTGATCACCGGCACCGCCCGTATCGACTCCCATGGCGATGTCGCCCGATTGTTTGCTGATGAATTGAGTGACGCGGACGCCGTCGGCGTTGAATGCTTCGGCCGCGTCGATGTAGCCGATTTCGCGGATCGCAGCGCGCGCGACCGCCTCGTAGTCGACGTTTGTGCGCGACGTGATCTCGCCGGCCAAGACGACCTGCCCGCTCTTACACAGCACTTCACAGGCGACGCGGCTGTTCGGGTCACCGGTGAGATGCGCGTCGAGAATCGAGTCGGCGATGTAATCGCAAACCTTGTCGGGATGACCCTCGCTGACCGATTCCGACGAGAACGTGTACGAGCTCATTGATGCTCTCCGCGACCAAAGCGTCTGCCTGCAAGCGTCGGCGAGAAATGAAAGCGGCCCCCGACTTGTCCGTCGCGGGCCGCTTCATCACCCAAGACTTAGACGGGTATACACGGGGCGTGCTCGCCACGGTGCGCGGCCCGTCAAATCGGGGAAATCACCACGCGAGTTTGAAGCTAAACTGGGTACAGCCCTCGTCAAGCTGAAATCGCTTCCGGTGGCACAGGCGGTGACCTCCAAAAACGCCCGGAGGTTTGGCAATCAGGTTGGAAATCGTATCCGAGGTTCGCAGCTAGCCCAAGTGGCCGAGGCACTATGACCGTTCGTCATTGTTCGATCGCTCCCGCGTTGCTCGTCGCGTCAGCCATTGCGGCGTGCTCGGGCCGGACCACCGAGCCGGGCTCGTCGGCGCGGCCTGCCGCGCTCACCGCGCTCCCGCGAACATTGACCACCGCCGAGCGCGGCGTGCTCGACGCGTCGAACGCGTATTCGTTCGCGCTCTGGCGCACCATCAACGATGGTTCGCGAGACTCGAACGTGTTCGTCTCACCGCTCAGCGCGTCGTTCGCGCTCGGCATGACGATGAACGGCGCGAACGGTCAGACGTATGACGAGATGCGCTCGGCGCTGCGCTTCGGCGGCGCTGCGCTCGCCTCGATCGACAGCGGGTATCGGTCCCTCATCGGGCTGCTGACATCGCTCGATCCATCGACGACGATGCAGATCGCCAACGCGATCTTCTACCGAAACGACTTTCCGTTCAATCAGAGTTTTTTGAACGACGCGTCCACCTATTTCGACGCGCAGGTCAAGGCGCAGGATTTCAAGGATGTCCCCGCCACTTTGTCGGCGGTCAACGGCTGGGTCAGCACCAAGACGCACGACCGCATTCCCAAAGTCCTCGACTCGTGCGATCCGGCGATGGTGATGTTCCTGCTCAACACCATTTACTTCAAGGGAAGCTGGCGCGACCGATTCGATCCCACGCAGACGCAGGACGCGCCGTTCCACTCGGTCGCCGGAGACCAACCCGCGCGTCTGATGCGCCGAGGGGCTGCCATCGACTACGCCGAGACAAACGCCTTTCAGGCGGTCGATCTCTCGTACGGAGACTCGGCGTTCACGATGACGGTATTACTGCCAAAGTCCGGGAACAGCGTCGAATCGGTGGCGGCGTCCCTGACACCGGAGACCTGGCAGTCGCTCGTAACGAGCTTTCACGCGCGACAAGTCGAGCTTTATCTGCCCAAGGTCACGCTCTCGTGGAAGCGTGGCCTCATACCGGACATGCAAGCGCTCGGCATGCGCGCGGCATTTGCCGACGGAGCTGACTTCACCCGCATGTCGACGCGCGGCCGCGAGCTTCTCATCTCGCTGCTGCAGCAAAACACCTTCGTCGCGATCGACGAGGAAGGAACGGAAGCGGCGGCGGTCACGACTGTCGGCATCCAGCCGACGTCAGCACCGGTCGTAACTCCAATGCGCGTCGATCGGCCGTTCGTGTTCGTGATTCGTGAACGACTCTCGGGAACCGTTCTCTTCGTGGGAAAGATCACGCGACTGCCAACCGCCTGAATGGTGGAACGGTGGAACGGTGGAACGGTGGAACGGTGGAACGGTGGAACGGTGGAACGGTGGAACGGTGGA
>Ga0070708_100000019_pt1 | contig 118191 bp, 91 predicted proteins | sample KBSK5503metaG_FD_65469 | JGI IMG/M metagenome (GOLD analysis project Ga0070708, IMG submission 65469) | Corn, switchgrass and miscanthus rhizosphere microbial communities from Kellogg Biological Station, Michigan, USA - KBS K5-50-3 metaG | ecosystem: Host-associated > Plants > Roots >... | reverse complement strand
CGAGCCAATGAACGCCAACGCACGCGCCAGCGAATGACGCAACGTCAACACGTAACGCGAACAAGCGCCACAACTGTCCGCACATGGCACAGTTTTTCCCTTACCGCGCTGTGAAGGACGTGAGGCGGGAGAACACCGATGACCACGCTACAGCAGATCGAACTGCAATGCCCCATCTGCGAGACACGATTCCGCTCACAATCCGTGGTGTCGACGAACTCGTTTGGCGGCAAGCGAACTGACTTTCACGAGCGCGCGGCGGGGACGCAGCCGCTGCCCTATCTGATCCACACCTGCAACCGGTGTGGGTTTTCCGGCGCCGACCGGGATTTCACGGAAGATGCCGAAGTCTCTCCGGTGCTCAAGGAGCGCGTCTGGAACGAGCTCGCGCCCGCGATCACGTGCGGCACGCTGAGCGGTTCCGAGAAATACGAAGCCGCGGCAAAGGTGGCCGAGTGGCAAGGCATGGAAGCGCGGCACGTCGCGGACTTGCTCCTGCGCGCTGCGTGGTGCTGCGTCGACGAAGGGGACATCGAGGCGGAACGGTTTTTCCGGCGCAAGGCAGCGTGGAAATTCGAAGAGGCGCTGGAAAGCTTCGACGGGGTGGCGCGCGAGGAGCGCGCGGTGCTCACGTACTTGGTCGGCGAGCTGTGGAGGCGTGTTGGGGAGACGAAGCTCGCGGTTGCCTGGCTGAATCGGGTGGCCGCCGAAATCGCGGACTTGCAGACGCAACAGTGGGTCGTCGACGCAGCGCGCCAGCAGCGCGACTGTCCGCGCGAATGGTTCGGGTGAGGGACGCGAGTCGAGACGTTCCTTGACTCGTGGCTCGCCTCACCTCGTTCCGAACAGTCGATCTCCGGCGTCGCCGAGTCCGGGCAGGATATATCCTTGTTCGTTGAGCTCTCGATCGAGCGCCGCGCAGTAGACGAGCACGTCGGGGTGCGCCACAGCGAGTCGTTTGACGCCTTCGGGTGCAGCGACGAGGCACATGAAACGAATCCGCGTGGCTCCAGCGCGCTTGAGCGATGCCACCGCCGCGGCGGCGCTCCCGCCGGTAGCCAACATGGGATCGAGCAGGAAGAAATCACGTTCAGGCGCGTCGCCGGGCACCTTGAAGTAGTAGTCAACCGGTTCGAGCGTATCGTGATCGCGGTATAGGCCAACATGGCCAACGCGCGCGCCTGGCACGAGGCGATAAATGCCCTCGACCATCCCCAAGCCGGCGCGCAGAATCGGCACCAGTGTAAGCTTCTTTCCGCTTACCCGTCGCCCGATGGTACGTTCGAGCGGTGTTTCGACGACCGCGTCCTCGACGGCTAGATCGCTCGTGGCCTCGTAGGCCATGAGCATGGCGATCTCGTCGACCAATTCCTTGAAGATCTTTGTCGGGGTTTCCCGATCGCGCAGAATGCCGAGTTTGTGCTGAACGAGCGGGTGCGAGACGATTCGGAGGGTGGGAAAGACGGGGGTGGTGTCCATGGCGCGCAAACTACTAATTTCGCGCCCATGACAGAATACCGAGTACGCGCCAGCTAGACTTCGCTCATGCTCCCGCGACGTCGGACCAATTGGTGGCGGCTCGGCTGGTTGCTGGGTTTTCTAATGTTCGGCGCGTGGGCCCTGTCACTATGCGCGGTGTGGCTTTGGAGCATCCGCGAGGAGGCGGGACCAGCCGCGGCGATCGTGGTGCTCGGCGCGGCACAGTATGATGGCAAGCCGTCGCCCGTTCTACGGGCCAGACTGGATCACGCGATCGCGTTGTTTCGCCGTGGACTCGCCGAGCGAGTCATCTTCACGGGAGGCGTTGGTGATCGCGACACCACGAGTGAGGCCGCTGTCGCCCAGCGCTATGCGATCGAGCATGGAATTCCGGCGCGCGCGATCCTGATCGAAACCACCGGGCGCTCCACGTCGGAGTCGCTTCAACACGTTGCCATTCTGATGGAGGCGGCGCCGTCGCGCGATGTAATTCTCGTCAGCGACCCGTTCCACATGCTGCGTCTGTCGATTCTCGCTCGACGCTACGGGCTAACGCCGCTGACATCGCCGACGCAGACCAGCCCGATCGCGCTCAACCGGCGCGAGGCGTGGAAATACATATTGAACGAGTCGATCAAAGTGCCGATCGCGTTCCTGCTGCAGCGCCCCGAGTAGGGGAACTCGCGGGCTCCGAGCGAACGGCGCGCAGCAACCAGGACCAATACGCCGCGCCTCCGACCTCCGCGACGTCGTTATGACCGGCGCCGCGAACGATGAGGAGCTCGCCGGGTTGCGCCGCAGCCGCGAACACTTCGCGACCCATTCGGATCGGCACGACGAGATCCCGATCGCCGTGCGCGACCCATACTGGTGCCGACGAAGTACGCACCCGCGCCACGGTGTCGAAATGCACGCGCGAGATGAAGCGAAAGAATGCCCGAAGACCGGGAACGATCATGCGGCTCGCCATTGCCCGAGCCGACGAGAATGGCGCTTGTAGAATCAGCGCTCGAGGATGCGCCGTCTCAGCAAGCTCGGCGGCGATCGCGCTGCCGAGTGAATGGCCGTAGAGCACGAGATTCGCGCGCCCGACGTTCAACGAGTCGCGCGCGTAGTCCAGCGCGGCCTGTGCGTCACGTGCCGACGTCGTATACGTCGGCGCGCCCGACAAACCATCATAACCCCGATACTCGGCGAGCATCACGCACGCATCGGCCAGATGCTCCAACCTCGACGCCCACGGGACGAGCCAGCGAGACACCTCGGCGTTGCCGTGAAACACCAACACGAGCGTGCGGTCGGGCGCGCAGGTGCCGACAACAAGCGCGAACAACTCAGCGCCGTCGCTCGCCCGATAGAGAACCCTCCGAGCCGCAACGGACGACGCACCAAGCCCGATGGGCGGCTGAAAGAGAATTCGCTCTTGGAATTGCCACAGCATCAGCAAGACGGCGACGTATGCCGCGATCAGGCCGACGGCGACGTACGAGAACAAGTGAGTCACGCGAGGTCGGTGCAAGGAGCCAAGCGTCAGGGTTCCAGTAGCCGTGACGACAGTGCAATTTAGATCGATGCACATTCCGATCGTAACGTTTCGATTGCAGAACGGATTGTTTGTCACGTTGTCCGAGGACCACACGGCGCCGATCGTCGCGGTCAACCTCTGGTATCACGTCGGTTCGGCGAACGAACGCCCTGGCAGAACCGGCTTCGCTCACCTGTTCGAGCACATGCTCTTTCAGGGGTCGGCGGACGTCGACGCAAACGAGCATTTCGAGCTCGTGCAGCGGGCCGGCGGCACCTTGAATGGCTCAACGTGGCTGGAGCGCACGAATTACTTCGAGACGTTGCCGTCAAACCAGCTTGAGCTGGCGCTGTGGCTGGAGGCGAATCGCATGGGCAAGCTGCTGCCCGCGATGACGCAGCAGAAGCTCGACACTCAACGCGACGTGGTGATGAACGAGCGCCGCTGGTCGATGGACAACCAGCCTTATGGGACCTGGATGGAAAGGTTGCCGGCGCTCTGCTTTCCGGACACGCACCCGTTCCACCACTCGCTCATGGGTTCGATGGAGGACCTGGCGGCGGCTAGCCTCGAGGATGTCGCCCAGTTCTTCGCGACGTACTACACGCCGGACAATGCCGTACTCACGATCGCCGGCGACTTCGAGCCCGGCGACACCCGTCGGATGATCGAGATGCATTTTGGATCGATTCCACGCGGGAAAGGGAAGCCACCGCTGTCCGACATGACGTTGGCTCCCTTGTTTGGCCAGTGGAAGCGCGAGGTGGTCGCCGACGACATCATGCTGCCACGCCTCTTCCTGGCATTCCGGTCGCCGGTATTCGGCAGCGAGGATTACTACGCGGCCAGTGTGTGCGGCGCGGCGCTCGGGCTCCGCAACGGGAGCCGCCTTCGCCGGCGGCTAGTTCGGGAACGTCAGGTCGCCGCCGACGCATCAGCGTTCACCTACGACTTGGCGAAAGGCGCCGATCTCCTCGTCGTCGACGTTACCGCCCGCCCCGGTGTCGCGGCTGAGCAGCTCGAGCAAGAAGTCGCATTTGAGATCGATCAAGTCGTCCGCGACGGACTCGCGACGACGGAGGTCGAGCGCGCGGTCGCCGTCATCCAGACGATGTTCGTCTCGTCCATGCAGGAAGCGGGTGAGCGCGCCGACCGCTTGTCGTTGTTCGCGACCTATTTCAGCAATCCGGCCAGACTCAATGAAGAGGTCGACCGGTACGCCGCGGTGACGACGGAGAGCGTGAACGCCTTCATTCGGGCTCGACTGGGAGAGGATAACCGCGCTAGCCTCGTCTACGTTCCGCGAGACGATGCGCCGGGCGAATTGGTCGGCGCCGGCGCTGCAGCCGCCGCACAATGACGGCGCCGACCGTTCCAAAGGCGGAGCGTCCGCGGCCCGGCGGACCGCGTGAATATCAATTTCCGCGCTTCGAGCGTCGCCGGTTGGAGAATGGCGTCGAGTTGGTGGTGGCGCCCGTCACAAAGCTTCCCGTCGTCACGGTCGCCGTTTTGGTCGATGCCGGCGCCGTGTGCGATGTGGGCGGCCGTGAAGGTACCGCGCAACTCGTCGCCAAATTGCTTCTCGAAGGCACCGCGACGAGCGACGGTGCCGAGCTGACGGAGCGGTTCGAGCGACTGGGCGCATCGGTCGACGCGCAGGCCGACTGGGATGCGGCAGCTGTGTCCTTGACCGCGCTTTCGGAGCATTTGCCCGCCGCGTTCGACTTGCTTGGCGAGGTGATTCGGACGCCGGCTTTTCGTGTTCGCGAAGTCGAGCGCCTCAAGGCCGAACGTATGGCCGAGCTCCTCCAATTGCGAGCCGAGCCCAGAGGTCTGGCCGACGAGCTGTTTTCAAGGTTCTTGTATGCGGCGTCGTCACGCTACGCGCGACCGGAGGGCGGCGACGAGCGAAGCACTGAGACGATCGAACGCGATCATCTCGTGTCCTTCTACGAAGCGCGCTACGTGCCGGGCGGCACCACGGTGATCGTTGCCGGCGATATCAGCGTGGATCGCGCCGAGGAATTAACGCGCCACGCGCTCGGGACGTGGACTGGGGAAACGGCGACTCGGGTCGTGGCCGATGACCGACCCGGTCGCGGAGAACGGGGCGTTCACATCATCGCCAAGCCGGATGCGCCGCAATCGGAGCTGCGCATCGGCCACGTCGGCATCGCGCGCAATCATCCGGATTTCTTTCCGGTGAACGTGATGAACGCGGTGCTGGGAGGACTTTTCAATTCCCGCATCAACCTGAATCTTCGCGAAGCACATGGATATACCTACGGCGCGTTTTCGAGCTTCGAGTGGCGGCGACAGGCGGGTCCGTTCGTTGTCTCGACGGCGGTGCGCTCCGATATCACCGACACCGCGGCACGGGAAGTGTTGATGGAGATCGATCGAATCCGTGCCGAAGCGATCTCGCCCGACGAGCTCTCGCTCGCGACAAGCTACCTCGACGGCGTCTTTCCCATCCGATTCGAGACGACGGCGGCCATTGCCGCGGCGCTTTCTGTTCTCGTGCTCCACGGTCTGCCGGAAGACTACTACGATCGCTACCGTGCGCGCGTCCGCGCGATCACCGAAGAACAGATTCTCAAGGCCGCTCAGCGGCATCTTCATCCCGATGCGTTGCAAATGGTCGTTGTTGGCGATCCGTCAGCCATACGCGCGCCGCTCGAGACCATGGGCTTTGGTCCCACGACGTTGTACGACACACTCGGTCAGCCGAGCGCATGACAACCGGTGATGCTCGGCCGGGAAAAATCAGCAGTCGGCGAATTCACACCGGGAAGATCATCTCGCTCGACAGCGATACGGTCCGTTTTCCCGACGGATCGATCGGCGAGATGGACATCATCCGGCATCCGGGTGCGAGCGCCATCGTCCCGTTTCTAAACGAGGCGACAGGCGTGAATCCCCAGATGCTCCTGATCCGGCAATACCGATACGCCGCCGACCAATATCTATACGAAATCCCCGCGGGGCGGCTCGATCCCGGCGAGGAACCGCGAGATTGCGCGCGACGAGAATTGCGCGAAGAGACGGGCTGCTCCGCCCGTCAAATTGAATTTCTCTTCACGATGTACACGACCCCGGGCTTTACTGACGAGCGAATTCACCTTTTCATGGCTACCGGACTCGAGCGCGGGGAAACCGCACACGAAGCCGACGAGTTCATGACCATCGAGACGGTGACGCTCTCCCACGCGTTGCGGTTGATCCAAGAAGGCGAGATCAAAGATGCCAAGACCGCACTGGGAATCCTGTTCGCGGCCGGGTTTCGCTCCGGAGGCTGAGCAACAGACGTCTGGTTCGATGTGTCAAAAGAGAGACACAGAAGGACATCAGTCTCGCCCAATCGTAGCGATTTGAGGACAGGGCCTCAAAGCGGCAGACTCCGGCAGAGAACGACTAAGATATTTCATAGCAACGCCTTAACGCCGAGTTCCATTCGGCGTCCAATGGGCACGCGGTCTGCCTTTTCCAATGGTGCACGTCGTGAGTCCGGAGGGTCAAGATCGAATCTGTTCTGTCTGTTGGGTCGTACCCTTCCAGCAGTGCCAAGGGGGCACGAATAAATATGGCTGAGGTCGCAATCAAACGAGCGCCGTTGCCGGGTGCGGCGATACGCGAAAGGCTCCGCAAGGAAGATGACGCGGCGGTCGTTTCGGCGTTCCTCGGCGGGGAGGAGCGCGCGTTCCAGGAGCTAGTCGAGCGGTATCAGACTCGGCTGCTGAACTTCATTTACCGCACGATCGGCGATCGTGAGAAAGCGGAGGATCTCGTCCAGGAAGTCTTCATCCGGGTGTACCGGCACATTCACCGGTTTGACCGAACGAAGAAGTTCTCAACGTGGGTCTACACCATTGCGTCGAATCTCGCCAAGAACGAGCTGCGCAATCGGTCGCGGAATCCGCTCGTGCTGTTCCAAACGATCAAGAGCAACTGGGACGATGAAGACCGGCCCCTCCAGTTCGAGGATACGACGGCACGCCCGGACGACATGTACCGCAAGCGGCATCTGCGCGAGCTCGTCGAGGAAACCGTGGCGAAGCTGCCGGAGCACCATCGGCAAGTTTTCGTTCTGCGTGAGCTCGAGGGAAAGTCGTACGAAGAGATCGCCGACATTACGGATTGCAACTTGGGTACGGTCAAGTCTCGACTGAATCGAGCGCGCAACGCGTTCGCGTCGATCATCGAGCCGAAGATCGACTGAGCGACCAAGAGTTTCGGACTTGAGACCATCGGCAATTCAGGCTGGCGAAGGCGGGCTCTGGAGCGATATTCTTTCGCCCAGAGCCCGCCTTCGTTCATGCTCCGTCGGGGCCCTCGGCGCGCTAGGGCGCTCGTCGTCTCGTTAGGAACTCGCCACGGAACCTAGGGTACCGACAGTCGACCGCAGCCCACCAGTATCCAGAGTTGCCTGATGGATTGTCGCGAGTTCCGAAACAAACACGTCGCCTTCGTCGATGACTTGCTGCCCGCGGTCGAAATGGACGCGATGCAGCAGCACGTGTCGGTTTGTTCCCGCTGTGCGCGACACAACACTGCGATCCGCCGCAGTCTCATGCTCGTGCGGAGTCTGCCATCGATCGAGCCGTCGGCTGATTTCATCGCTCGACTCAACGCCCGGCTCGAAGCACTGGGTCCGGTATCTCGTGTCGATCTCGTCGCGCCTCGTCCGTACCTGCCATCCGTTGGCGCCTTTGCAGCGCTCGCCGCCGGAATCGCGGCGGTTGCGTACATGGCGATCGAGACGACGCGATATTTCGCGCCGCCCCAAGAGCTGCGCCTCGCCCCAGCGGTCGCGAGTGCGTTCGAGCCGGCGCCGATCGCCAACGCCGCGTTCGTGGCGTCGGTGCCGAGCGGAATGCCGGTGTGGCCCGCGGTGCTCATGGTCGGTCAGGCGCCAATGCATTTCGCGACCATGGAGTTTCACGAGGCGGAGCAGACTCGGTAGCCGTCGAAGTCCAGCATGAGGTCTCAATCGGCGACGAGCCGATTTTTTTATTCTGATCGCGCGCGACACTTCGTATATTGGACGCCATGTCCCCCGTCGCCGACGCCAGAATACTTCGCACGGCTGTCAAAGACCGCGTGTTCGCGCCGGCGTATTATTTCCACGGCCAAAACGACTACCTCAAAGACGAGGAAGTGCGCCGCATGGTCGACGCGGCAGCCGATCCGTCGACGCGTGATTTCAACGTCGAGGTCGTGCGCGGCGCTGAGGTCGACGCCGAAACGCTCGGCTCGACGATCAGCACGCCGCCAATGATGGCGGAGCGTCGCGTCGTCGTCGTTCGCGATGTGAGCGCGCTCAAGAAGGATTCACGAGCGATGCTCGACAATTATCTCAAACGTCCCGCGCCGGACTTGCTTCTGCTTCTCGTCGCGCCGGCCGGCGCAAAGGCCGACGCGCGACTCGTTCACGCGACCACCGCGGTTGAATTCGACGCCTTGAGTGGCGCGCGTATTCCGAAATGGATCGCATATTACGTCGAGCACGATCTCAAGGCGTCGATCACTGACGGGGCGATTACGCTCTTGCAAGAGGCTGTCGGGACCGATTTGTCGCAGCTCAAGATCGAATTGGACAAGCTCGCGAGCTTCACCGGCGGCGAGACGATCAACGAAGCCGCAGTTTCGGCGGTGGTCGGAATACGGCCGGGCGAGACCATGGGAGATTTTCTGGACGCCATCGCCCGGCGCGACGCGACAGCCGCGCTGGCGATGCTTCCGGTGGTGCTCGAACAACCGAAGTCGAGCGCCGTCACGACCGTCATGGCGTTGACGTCGCAAACGCTTGTCATCGGCTGGGCCCAGGCCGCTCGCCAACGCGGAACGAGCGCTTCGCGACTCAGCGGAGAGCTCTACTCGCTGCTCAAGGAATCAGGCTCGGTGTATACGGGGCGATCGTGGGGAGAGTTCGTCTCGACATGCGCGCGGGCGTCGGATCTCTGGGCGCCACGCGTAATCGACGACGCGCTCCGCGCGCTGCTCGAAGCGGACGCGGCACTCAAAGGTCCGCGGATCTCCTCTGACGAACAATTACTCTCCAACGTCGTGCTCACGCTGTGCGGCGCGACGACGCGTCGTCGCGCCGCATGATCTCGAGTCCAATGTTGCAAAAGACGCTTCGATCACTCGCAGTCATCGCGTTCGCGTCAGGCGTCGCCCACGCGCAGGTGAAGGCCGATTCGGTGTTCGCGCGCGCGCGTCAGCTTGTGACGAGTGGCAACGGCGCGGCCGGCCGCGTGCTCATTGATTCCGTGATTGCCGCGACGACGCCGGACACTCCCGAGTACGGTGAGGCGCTCTATTGGCGAGCGGCGCTCGCGGCGACGAGCGCCGATGCCGAGCGCGACTATCGTCGTATCGTCGTCGAGTACCCGTTGTCGGCGCACAGCGGCGACGCCCTGCTCCAACTCGCGCAGCTCGAAGTCGCGCGCGGCGATCGCCCGCCCGCCACGACGCATCTCGATCGTTTTCTTGTCGAGAACCCGCAGCATCCGGAGCGGGCTCGCGCCGGACTGCTGCTCGTTCGACTTCTCTTCGAGCAAAGCGAAGTGCCGCGCGGCTGCAGTGCTCTTCGGCGAGCGCTGAGCGACGTTCCCGACTCGGCGGTCGAAACGCGGAATCAACTTCAGTATTACTCGCCGCGGTGCGCTGCCGCCGACGCGAACCCGGCCTCGCAGTTGCCCCTCCCCGTGAGCGGTGACACGAGCCGAACGCGCCACGAGGCCTCAGCCACGCCGAACAAGCCCGGTCGGTACACGCTACAAGTCGCGGCATTGGCCAAGCGGAGCGACGCCGAGGCGCTGGCGAAGCGGTTGAAGGCGCGGGGTATCGAGGTGCGCATCGTTGGTGCGTCGAAGCCGTTCCGCATCCGCATTGGCCGATATGAAACGCGTGCCGCGGCCGCCGCGGCGGCGAAGCAACTCAAGAGCAAGAAGATCGACGCCTTTATCACCGACATCGGCCCCGACGACAGGTGACGGCCACGTCGCAGACGCCGTTGATGCAGCAGTATCGCGAGATCAAGGGTCATCACCAAAACGCGATCTTGTTTTTCCGGATGGGCGAGTTCTACGAGATGTTCTACGATGACGCCGAAACGGCGTCGCGCGTTCTCGGGCTCACGCTCACGTCACGGAACAACGGAGGCGCGGCCGACGTGCCGCTCGCCGGCATCCCCGTGAAGGCGCATGCCGACTACGTCCGTCGACTCGTGCAGCACGGGTATCGAGTGGCGATCTGCGAGCAGGTCGAAGATCCAAAGCTCGCCAAGGGAGTCGTGCGGCGAGAGGTGATCGAGACGATCACGCCCGGCGTGGCGTTCTCCGATGATCTGCTGGACGGAGCGCGGAATAACTTTATCTGCGCGATCTGCGGCGCGCCGGATCCTCAGCGCAACGACGCGATCGGCGTGGCCGCGGCCGATGTGTCGACGGGCGAGATCCGGCTCATCTCGGCGACCCTTGTCGAGCTGGATCCCCTTCTCGCCCGACTCGCGCCACGCGAGATTCTTCTGCCGGCGGGATCGCGCGTTCCGCTTCCCGCGTCGCGTAGTGAAGCGCTCATTACCGAACGCGAATCATGGGAGTTCGACGAACCATTGGCGCGCGACGATTTGCTTCGGCAATTCGGCCTGCTGTCGCTCGACGGGCTCGGCATCGGCGCGGAGGACGGTCTGATCGTCGGCGCCGCCGGGGCGTTGCTTCGCTATCTCCGCGAGCTGCAACCGAGTGGGCTCCCGCAGTTGGCGCGGCCGATCATCGAACGACCGGGCGGCGTCATGGCGCTCGACGAGATGACGCGTCGCAATCTCGAGCTCGTGGAATCGTTGCGCGGCGGAAGCGTCGAGGGAACGCTGCTGTCGGTGCTCGATCGAACCGGAACGCCCATGGGCGCGCGGCTCCTGCGCCATTGGATCCTCGCTCCGCTCACTGAGCGTCGCTTCGTCGACGCGCGGCTCGAGGCAGTCGCCACGTTGCATGCCGACGCCGTCGCGCGCGACGCGATGCGGAACGCCGTCGACGACGTACGCGACATCGAGCGCCTGGCGGCCAAGGCGGCGTCAGGTCGCAGCACGCCGCGTGAGCTCCGTGCGCTGGGCGATTCACTAGCGGCGTTGCCAGCGGTAGCCACCGCGCTCCACCGCGTTGCGACAACAGGCAGGCTCGACGAGATGTTTGTGGCATGGGATGACGCCGCCGAGCTGGCATCGGAGATCTGCGCGACGTTGGTCGAGCGTCCGCCCATCATGGTGGGCGAAGACGCGACGATCGCGCTCGGCGTTGACGCGGAGCTCGACTCGTTGCGGGGTCTACGCGACGGCGGGAAGGATGCGATCGTGCGGATCCAATCCGAGGAGCGAACGCGCACGGGGATCGCGTCGCTCAAGGTCGGGTTCAACAAAGTGTTCGGGTATTACATCGAAGTCACGAACTCGAATCTTCGTCTCGTTCCGCCTGAGTATCAACGGAGGCAGACGATCACGTCGGGCGAGCGCTTCGTGACGCCGGCCCTCAAAGAGTACGAGGAGCGGGTGCTGAGCGCCGCTGAACGCATCGAGCAGCGAGAGCGCGAATTGTTCGAGGCGGTGCGCGCGACGGCAGGCCGGCAGATCGCGCGCCTTCAGCAAATCGCGCGCACCATCGCCGAGCTGGATGTGCTGAGCACACTCGCGGAGGTCGCGGCGCGCGAGGGCTATGTGCGTCCGACGATGACCGACGACTTCGACCTCGACATCACGGCGGGTCGACACCCGGTGGTCGAGCGCATGATGCCGCGCGACAAATTCATCCCGAACGACCTTCGGCTGACGAACGACGCGCGGATGATCATCCTCACCGGCCCGAACATGGCCGGAAAATCGACGGTCTTGCGGCAAATTGGGTTGATCGTCTTGATGGCGCAGATCGGGAGCTTCGTCTCGGCGAGCGCGGCCCGGATCGGCATCGTGGATCGCATCTTCACGCGAGTCGGCGCGAGCGACAACCTCGTTCGCGGACAGTCGACCTTCATGGTCGAGATGAGTGAAACGAGCGCCATTCTGCACACGGCGACGGCTACCAGCCTGGTGTTGCTGGACGAAATCGGCCGAGGCACGGCGACGTACGATGGCGTGTCCATCGCGTGGGCGGTCACTGAACACGTTCACGAACACATCGGTTGCAAGACGGTGTTCGCCACGCACTACCATGAGCTCACGCAACTCGCCGATGAGCTTCCGGCTGTGCGTAATTACAACGTCGCCGTGCGTGAAGTTGGCGAGCAGATCCTGTTCATTCACCGGTTGCAGCCTGGCGGCGCCGACCGATCGTACGGAATCGAGGTTGGACGACTGGCCGGATTGCCGCGCTCGGTCATCGATCGCGCACGGCAGATGCTGCAGCTTCTCGAGGAAGAGCAGCTAGTTCGCGGCGCCGCATCGAGAACGAGCGATCCAACGGACGCGGTCAGCGCGCGCCGCGGAGGGTCGCGTGATCAGCTTGGGTTGTTTGCCCAGGCCAACCCGATCGTCGACCAATTGGCGGCGTTGGACGTCAATGCGATCACTCCGCTCGAGGCACTGAGCCGGCTGGCGGCTCTCGTCGACGAAGCCAAGCGCTCGCGCTAACTTCTCTCACGATGAGCGACATGGTTCGCAACGCGACCCCCTACGACGATGTACTGGAGCTGATCGGGTGGACGCCGCTCATCCGTCTGAACAAGGTGACGCGCGGAATCCGCACCCCCGTCTACGCCAAGGCCGAATTCTTCAACCCGGGTGGATCGGTCAAAGATCGCATTGGCGGGCCGATCATCGAGCAGGCGGAGCGAGAGGGACGACTCAAGCCAGGCGGGACGATCGTCGAAGGAACGAGCGGAAACACCGGCATCGGGCTCGCACTCGCGGCGGCTCGCAAGGGATACAAGTGCATCTTCACGATGCCGGACAAGATGTCGCAGGAGAAGGTGCGGCTGCTCAAGGCATTCGGCGCGGAAGTCATCGTGACGCCGACCGCGGTCCCACCGGATCATCCGGACAACTACGTGATGATGGCGAAGCGCATTGCGCAGGAGACGCCGAATGCGATTCTCGCCAATCAGTTCTACAACGACGCGAACCCGCAAGCGCACTATGACACGACCGGCCCTGAGATCTGGGAGCAAACAGCGGGTCGCGTGACGCACTTCGTCTACGCCGCAGGCACCGGTGGCACGATCACCGGCGTCGGGCGCTACCTGAAAGAAAAGAATCCGAAGATTCAAGTGATCGCCGGCGATCCCGTCGGATCGATCCTGGCCGAGATGTGGCGGACGAACGGCGAGGGCAAACCCGAGGGCGTGCCGTACAAGGTGGAAGGGATCGGTCAGGACAAGATTCCCGGCGCGCTCGACATGAGCTTGATCGACGACTTCATGACGGTGAGCGACAAGGAGTCGTTCGCCATGGCGCGACGCCTCACGCGGGAAGAAGGGCTCTTCGTCGGCGGGTCGAGCGGATTGATCGTGCACGCCGCGCTTCACGTCGCGCGCCGCCTCGATGATCCGAACGCGCTCATCGTCGCGCCGCTTCCCGACACTGGCGAGCGTTATTTGTCCAAGCTGTACAACGACGAGTGGATGCGAGAAAACCAACTGCTCGACGCGGATCGTACTACGCTGGCGTATGTGCTCGAGTCGAAGCGCCGCGGTGACGACGAGATGCCGGTCGTCGTGAGCGTCGCGCCGGGGGCGACGGTTCGTCAGGCACTCCGGCTCATGTCGCTGCACGACGTGTCACAGCTCCCGGTGATGGATGGACCGAACTGCGTCGGCTCGGTCAGCGATTGGTCCCTCTCGGCGAAAAGCCTCGACGACACGAAACTGCTCGACGCGACCGTGAGTCAGGTCATGGATGGGCCGTTCCCGATCGTTGATATTGACCAACCGGTTGACGGCGTCGCGAAATTGCTCTCGAAATCCAACCCCGCCGTGCTAGTGCGCTCGAACGGTCATGTGCGGGCGATCGTGACGCGATCCGATATGTTGAACTACTTGATGACTCGATAGGCGGCGTTGCGGGGCGGCGGAGGAGAACGGACATGGGGTTGAGAATTGCGTTGCTGATGGGCGGGACGTCGTCCGAGCGAGACGTGTCGCTGGCCTCGGGAATTCGCATCGCGGAAGCGCTGCGCGCCTGCGGCCACGACGTGCGTGCCATCGATCCAGCCCGCGGTTTGATCAGCGACGACGAGCAACGCGCACTCGCCAACGGAACCGTGGTGCAGACTGCCCCGCCGTCTCAGGACGCGCTGCAACGTATGGCGCGCGAGGCGCTCCCGAGCCTCGCGAGCAACTTGCCGCGCCAAGGTGACGTCGACGTCGTCTTCCTCGGTTTACACGGGGGCTCGGGAGAGGACGGAACCATTCAGGCGCTCCTCGACCTCAGCGGCGTCCCATATACCGGGAGCGGCCATCTCGCGAGCGCGCTGGCGATGGACAAAGATCTGTCCAAGCAACTCTTTCGCCGCGCGGACGTGACCACGGCAGACTGGCTGATGGCACCCGCCGGCGTGGACGAAGTGAATGCGACACTTGGGTTTCCCGTCATCGTCAAACCGTCGAAACAGGGGTCAACCGTCGGGCTATCGATCGTGCGCGGCGCATCGGAGCTTCAGTCGGCGATCGACGAGGCGTTCAATTTCGACGATGAAGTGATGGTCGAAGAGTTCATCGCTGGACGCGAGTTAACCGTAGGTATACTAGGCGACGTTGCGCTTCCAGTTGGCGAAATCATTCCGAAGCACGAGATTTACGACTACGAGTGCAAATACACCGCGGGCATGGCGGATGAGCGATTTCCAGCCGAGCTCACGCAGCAGGAAGCGTCGCGCGTGCAGGACGAAGCGCTTCGAGCATTTCGCTCGCTTAAGCTCAAGGGATGCGCGCGCATCGATTTTCGTATGGCGAAGGACGGCACGTTCTACTGTCTCGAGGCAAACACGCTCCCCGGCATGACGCAAACCAGTCTCATTCCGCAGGCGGCCGCCGCTGCGGGAATCTCATTCCCGGCGTTGTGCGATCGCATCGTGCAACTCGCGCTCGCCGAGCGCGACGCGCGGGAGCGCGCCTGATGTCGGCCATGGCGATTCCGACCGCGGCGCTGGCGGGTATCCCCGCGGGATTGCAGATGCAGGGTGTCTGGGCGGGACGACGACAGATCTTCGTTCGGTTCGCGGCCGAGGGTGAGACGGCGACGATGTACACCGCCGACGCGCTGGCGAGCGAAGTTCGCCGCGGCACATCCCGCTCGGCGTTTCATTCCATCTCGATCTCGGGACGCGACCCATTATCGAACGTCGAGTACATCTGCGCCGCGTTCGACAAACTGTCGGCGACGATTCCCGTGATGCTGGACTGTGACGGGCAGCGCCCGGCCGAGATCGACCAACTCAAAGGATTCGTCACCCTCGCACAGGTCACGCTCGATGGGCCCACGCTCGAGGCGCAAAGCGACCGCGCGTTCGAATCACTCCAGGTGGCGGCCCAGGCGGGAATGCAGCAGGCGTTAGTCATGGTCGTCGACGAACGCACGACTGACGCGCAGGTGCTGCGCGCCGTCGAGCGAACACATGCAACCACCGAAACGACGACGATCGTCATCCATCCGGGCCCCACAACTCCGGTGGATCGAGATCGCCGGTGGATGACGTTGTTCGAGCGCGCGGCCGCGCTCCACGGCGATATCCGGTTGGCATTGCGGTTGCCCCCTCCAACCGGTATGCGCTGAGTCCGCATCGTGACCGGAACCGCGTTTTCCTAGTCGTGTTATAAGTGTAGGCGCACTCAACTCGAGAGGTTTTGCAGCAGGCATGGCGTCGTACCCGATCGGCAACGACCAAGAATCGCAGCCTGAGCCCCAGCGGCTGACTGCCGGCGTGCAAGCACTCATCGCGATCAACGTCGCGGTGGCGTTTCTGCAGGCCGTCGGTGTCCTGCCGTACGCGGACCTCGCGGCCTGGTTCGGCTTCGACTCGGGGTCGCTGCCGACCCGTTGGTGGACGCCTGTCACGTACATGTTCGTCCACGTCGGCGTGTGGCACGTGTTGGCGAACATGTACGGACTCTATCTCTTCGGCCCGCGGTTGGAACAGACGTTGGGCTCGAAGAAGTTCGCCTGGTTTTACCTGTTCTGCGGGCTTGGCGGCGTCGTATTCCAGATGCTGTTCATTCGGACCGGTGGGCTCGTCGGCGCATCGGCGGCGGTGTTCGGCGTGATGACCGCGTACGCCATGCAATGGCCGGACGATGAGATTTATCTCATGTTCGTGCTGCCGATGCGCGTGCGTACGCTCGTCGTTGGGCTGTTCGTATTCAATCTTGTCATGGGCGTCGTCGCCACGGGCGACGGCGGCGGGACGAACATCGCGTACTTCGCGCACGTCGGCGGCGTGATCGCGGCGTACGCATACATGCGCATGGCCGCGTCGACGGGAATCGATCAGGTTCGACAGCGCGTGGCGAGTCTTCCCGATGCGGACGAGCCACCGCGCGCAATTCCACGCAACTTGCCGCGCCGTGAGCGCGGCGACGAAGTCGACGACATCGTGGCGAAGAGCAAGGCCATTGCCGCCAAGCGGGCCGTCACGCTCGCGCCGTCGCCGCGCCGGCGCGAAGCGAAGGCAGACGAGCTCAATCGGGTGCTCGACAAGATCTCCGAGACCGGAATCGAGAGTCTCACCGGCGACGAGCGGAAGGTTCTCGAGGAAATGTCGCGCCGGCTGCGCGGACACTGAACCAAAAAAAGAGCCCCCCGGACTGTGCCGGGGGGCGATGCCGCCACGCCGTTCTCGCGGCGGCGATGTCCGGCGCATAGCGCCGGCCCATTGTCAATATGTAAGACGGTACGCGCGCCCGCCAGGCAACAATTCCGTTGCGATTGCATTCGGACGCGGAGGCTTTGCATTCTTTGGCCATGCCAAAGCCCGAACTTCTCGAGACGTTTCCGAACCCGTACCCGGGTCGCGACTACGAGATCGCGATGGAATGCCCGGAATTCACAGCCCTCTGTCCGCTTGGCGGCATCGAGAGTGACGCCGACGAGTTGCGTGTGCTGCGCGGAGGCGCGCCCGATTTCGGCACCATCTACATCACGTACGGTCCGGCTGACGTGTGCGTCGAGCTCAAGAGTCTCAAGCTCTATCTGTGGAGTTTTCGCGACGACGGCATTTTCTACGAGCGCGCGGTGAACCGCATTCTCGACGATCTGTCGAGCGCCGCCAAGCCGAGGTGGATGGAGGTCGTCGGCGACTTCAACATTCGTGGCGGGATCAAGTCGGTCATTCGGGCACGAGTCGGCGGCCGCAGCGCGGGTTGAACGCGCGTGACCGTCAAAGCAAGAACAGGGGCGCCCGGAAGGACGCCCCTGTTCTTTTCCGACCGGAAGGGATCGCGCTAGAACGAGTACTTGAGCTGCAGCTGCAGCGCATAGTTCGACTGCGGATTCTGCGTGGTGAATTGGTTCGTCGACACGTAGTTGAAGACCCCTTGTGCCTGATCGGCCAACTTCGGCGTGTGACCGGGCGCCGCGACGAACGAGCGACGCGCGAGGATCTGCGGGCTGTTCGTGCTGCCGAAATCCCGAGCGCCCCAATCCTTGTTGAGCAAGTTCAAGAAGTTGAAGATGTCCAGCTGCAAGATGAAGTTTTGGCCGTGCAGCGTGGGCAACGACTGACGCGCCGACAGGTTCACGACCTTGTCCCAGGGCGCGCGGCAGGAGTTGCGCTTCATGATGGTCCCACGCTGCGAGTTCAGGCACGAATGGCCGTTGATGAAGTTCTCGAGCGAGTCCTGCTGTTGCGCCGGTGTGATCGCGCCGTTCGCTGAGAATCGAATCTCGGTGGTGTCGTGCGCATTCTTCGGCACGTAGACGAGATCGTTCGCCGTCGAGTTGTCGCCGTTCATGTCGCCGTTGTAGACATACTCGAACGGCACGCCAGACTCGCCGATCCACGTGAGCGACACGCCCGTCTTCGTGCGGAATGTATAGGTCGCGCTCGCCGCGAGGCGATGCGGCGTATCCCACTTCGACGGATACAGATCTTGGGCGTCTTGGCGGCCGGCGTATGAGCGGCCGAACGACCAGTTGGAGAACGCGACCGACGAAGTCAAATCCCACACGTTGTACGAGCGTCCGTAGGTGTATGAGAATTGTCCCTCGAAATTGTTCGAGAAGCGCTTCACCAGCTGTCCGGTGTAGCTGTACGCGTAGTCATGCGTCTTCGTGTTCGAGATGTTGATGACGTCGCCAAGCGTCGCCGTCGTCCCGGGAATCGTCTTTCGGACGGGTGAGGGGGTGCTCGCCAAGGTGGCGATGTCGCCGTACAGTGCTCGGCCGTTTCGGTCGGTGCCGATTGGGTTGTCCTGGAGACCGATGTTCTGATAGTAGAAGTTGTAAATCGATCTCGTGTACATCGCCTCGACCGTGGCGATCACGTTCCAGGGCAAACGCCGGTCGTACCCCAGCGAGCTGCGCCACACCTCGGGGAACTTGAGATTTGGATCGACCGTATTCACGGTGACGGCAGGCCCTGCCGTGCTGTTCTTGCAGTTGCCCGGAGCCGGACCTCCCGCGTTCGGCATCGACGGTGTCGCGAGGCCGTTGCAGACGAGATTGCCGTATCCGTTGACGCCGGAGTTGCCGTACAGGTTGCTCAACCACACGTATGCTGGTGCGCCGGTGAACGCGCCGGTGCCGCCGCGGAGCTGGTTGATCTGATCGCCGGTTACGTCCCAGTTGAAGCCGAACCGTGGTGCCAGTTGCATCACGTTCTTCGGGACGTCGGTCGTGTTGATGTTGAGCGTTTTCTGAATATTTGGATTGAGGCTGGGGCTGTCGGTCAAGCCGGGGATATCGAGACGCACACCGGCGATGATGCTCAGGTTGTCCTTCGCCTGCCATTCGTCTTCGGCGTAGAAGCCGAGCGTGCGCGCGTGGAAGCGGGCTGCGCCATCGGTGTTGTCGAGCTTGATGCCTAGGGTCGCGGTGCTCGGCGTGTTGTTGATGAGGGAATCGAGCGTACCGAAGGTGAAATTGCCGAGCGAATTTTGAGAAAAAAGATTTCTGACCTTGTACCAAGTATTCTTAGTCCCGAGCGTGATGCGGTGAGATCCCAACGCCTTCGAGACGTTATCAGAGAGCTCGAACACGTCTTGATCGAGCTCATTGCCTTGCGAGGAGTTTTCGGTGCCGGCGGAGACCTGGCCGGTGCCGCCCGCCTGGCTGGTGACGCGTGAGACGACGACGAACGGCGCCTGAATGGGTGTAATGCGCTTGTCGCGAATCGTCGTGTAGCCCGTCAGGATCTCGTTCGAGATACCGTTCCCGAAGTCCGAGAACAGTTGCGCCAGTCCGCTGTTCGTCTTTGATCGGAAGTTGTAGCCGTTGTTGGACAGGCCGAGCCGCGTGTTGGAACGGTTGCCAAAAATGTCCTGCTGCGCGTCGGCGTAGTTGAACCGCGTCACCAATCGGCTGTTGTGGGGCAGGTTGATGAGATCGAGTCGCGCGAACATGTTCGCGAGCGGATTCTCGTTCTTGATCAACCCACCATTGCCGGGATCGGGGAAGCCGTACTTGGTCTTCAGGATATTGGCGAAGCTATCGACCGCGGCCTGTGTCGCCGGCGGTTTCGGCGTTTGCGTCGTAGGTTGGCCGAGATACGGACCCGATTGCGGCTGGTTCTGCTGCTGGAATTCAGGCGCAATGGAGAACAGGAGCTTGTCGCGGACGATGGGTCCGCCGATCCAGAACCCTTCTTGAGTCTGTGTGAACGGCGCCGCTCGGAGGTAGGGAACGTTCCGCTCGAGCTTTTCACTTCGAGTCGCATACGTTCCCGAACCATGGAAGTCGTTCGAGCCGCTCTTCGTAACGGCGTTCACCAAGAAGCCGGTGAAGCTGCCCTGACGCACATCGTACGGCGAGAGTAGCACCTGATATTCCTTGACCGCCTCGAGCGATACCTGCTTGGCTCCTGCCTGGCCGCCCGGCTGCAGCGTCGAGCTCAACCCGAACAGGTCGTTTGCGACGGAGCCGTCGATTTGAATCGCGTTGAACCGGTTGTTCTGACCGCCGCCGGAATTGCCAGGCCCCTTAGAGGAGATTTGGGGCACCAGCGTCAGGAAGTCGGTGAAGTTGCGGTTCAGTGTCGGTGCGCGCGCGATCGTCGAGTCGGTGATGGTAGCGGCGATGCCTTTGTGTGACGATGAGATCACCGCGCCGGTGGTGGTGCCGGTGATCTCGACGCCCGTCAGGCGAACCGCCTGCTGACGCAACGAGAAATCGACGCGGAGATTCTCGCCGAGCGAGACGAACAGATTGTTTGAATCGCGCGGCGCGAAGCCGATGCGGCGAATCGAGACCGTGTACGGTCCACCGCTCTCGAGCGACGGGATGTAATAGCGGCCGTCGGCGTGCGTCAGCGTGCCGGCGCGTGAGCCGTTCGCGCGGTTGACGGCCTGCACCTGCACACCCTGCATGCCATTGCCTTGTTCGTCTGTCACTGCGCCGCTGATGGCGCCGGTCGTGACGCCCTGCGCAGCGAGACGCGTCGCACCAACAAACAGCGTCGCGAGGCCCGCGACGGCACCGAGCGTCCAACGTGAAATCTTCATACGGTGGGTGTTCCCTCGTGGAGTGGATGCCTTGCGTCGGCATCTCAGTCTCCCACGCGATTCGGAAGTGGAGTGCGTGGGCAGTCCAAAAAGTTTGTGGCGGGATAATGCCTTGATCGCACGGCTTCGTAACGACTCAGTCACCGCAACGACCGGCGATGTCGAACGCAAAACCGAAGGGTCGGATGAGCGAGGACAATGTATGGCGCGAGCCCGGAGTTGGCGAGATTGATGTAGGGACGAAGCGCTCACTCATGGAACACCGAGAGCACGCGTTCGCGTCACGTCGCCGACGCAGCAGGGCGCGTTCAAGCGGCGGCGGAGTCGGTGCTGCTCGAGAACAATCGCTGAGTGGGAGCGCACGTCGGTGCGCGATCGCGGCGTCCCGCCGATTGACTTGACGTAACTAACTCGAATAAATTGAAAGGCTTGCGGCTAGGTAGCTCAGTTGGTAGAGCAGCGGACTGAAAATCCGCGTGTCGGCAGTTCGATTCTGCCCCTAGCCATTTCTCATGACACCGCGGCCAACGTCAATAGTTGGCCGTTTGTGTTCCCACGCGTGTGGGCCCGCAACCGCGCGATGCGAAGCGAGCGCTTTTGCTGACGGCGTGCCACGCAGCCGGGAACAGCATGACGCATGCTGTCTTGCCAACCATTCGCCGAGCCGAGCACACTATGGGCATGCCCGCCATGGCCAAGCACCGATGGACTGCGGCCGAGGTTCGTTCTCTTCCCGAAGAACCTGGAAAGCGGTTCGAGGTGGTCGACGGAGAGTTGCTCGTGACTCCGTCGCCGTCGTACGCGCATCAACGCGCAGTCGGGTATCTCTTCGTAAAGCTCCGCGAGTATCTCCGACGATTCCGCGCAGGGGACGTGTTGCCGGCTCCCGCCGACGTGGAGCTCGATCCGTCGACGCTCGTTCAGCCGGATCTCTTCGTCATTCCGCTGGTCGATGGTCGGCCGCCGCGAGAGTTCAGCGACATCAATCAACTTCTTCTGGCGATCGAAGTGCTGTCACCGACGACCGGACGGCACGACCGCGTCGTGGAGCGGCCGCGATATCAACGCGCCGGCGCCGAGTACTGGATCGTCGATCTCGACGCGCGGCTGGTCGAACGTTGGAGGCCGACCGATGACCGTCCGGAGATTTTGACCGAGCGAATGGAATGGACGGCACCCGGCGCGCCCGAGCCGCTCGCGATCGATCTCAACGAGCTGTTTCCCGAGGCGCACGGCGAGGTCTGATGGGTTGAGAAGAGCTCATCAAACATCATCCGGCCGATCGCCCCGAATGCATGGGAGATCGTACAGCGGAAGCGACGAGCGTACCGCCCACAGCGCGCGATGGCTCAGCACTCTCTTCGCTCAATCCCGCTCGATGTCCGCGACCCAGATATCGGTCTCGCGACTGCCCAACGTGAAGAACATGCGGCCCGCGCGAACGCGAAAGCCGTATCGATGCCACGGCCGTGTCGGATCATCGAAGCGTACCACCGCACGGGCCGGCCCACCGTCCACCGGAACGCCAACCACTGCGACGACGCGACCCGAGTCCTCCGACACGTAAAACACTGTCCGTCCGTCGGCCGACCACTGCGGAAACGCCCAGCCCGCGGTGGAGAAGGACGACGCTAACCGCCGCGCCGGCCCGCCGTCGACTGGCGCGATCACGATCCCGCCTTCGCCACAGCCGCACGCGATGAAGCGACCGTCCGGCGACCAGTCCGACAACCCCGACGCGATCGTGTCTCCACCGATGACGATCGGAATCGTTCGCGGCCTGGACCACCGGCCGTCTGCGTTTCGCCTTACGACGTGAACGGCCGCTCTGGTGCCCCAGTTCGCGAGCAGCAACAGCTGGCGGCCATCCGGAGACCACTCGGGCGATCGCTCATCTTCGGTGCCGTCCGTCACCGGTACAGGCGTGCCACCTTCGATTGGCGACACAAAGATTTGACGCCGTTCACCATGGAATCGGTGAAACGCGATTTCCTTCGCATCGGGTGACCAAGCGACCCAGTACGATGCCGCACTGTCCGAGGTGATCTGCTGCGCTTCCGCGCCCTTTACACCGAGGCGGACGATGTAGACCTGGCTCGTGCCGCCGCGATTCCCGGAGTAGCCAAGCCATCGGCCGTCATTGGACACGCCGGCGTTCTCGATCAGTTGATTCCCCTCGGTCTCCGGCACGGCCGTGGAGACCGAGACGCCGCCAGTCGCGGGAATGGGCACCGACCAGACGTTCGACGTCTCAGTGAGCGGGGCATACGCGATCCGTCTCCCGTCCTTCGAGACGGCGATCACGTAGGGACTGAGCCCCGTCGTGATGCGGACAGGCGTCGCGCGGGGCGATCCGTCGTTCGTTAGAGAGATCTCATAGGCGTCGCGCCCGCCATCCTGATCGGACACATACAGAAGGGACCGAGCGGACGCCCACGCCGGACTCGCGTGTGCCGATCGCTCGTCGGTGACGCGATGCGGCTTTCCTCCGCTCACCGGCGCCAGCCAGATGGAGCTATTCGCCAGATTTCCGAGGTCGATCACGTTGACGTACTGCCGATTGCCTTGGACGAACGCGATCCACCGTCCATCGGGTGACCACGCGGGCGAGTGCGCCTCGTACGTCTGAGCAACGAGCCTCGGCGCTCCGCCGTCGAGCGGCTGGGCGTACAACGAGTCGTGCGAGATGAAGGCGAAGGTCCGGCCATCGGGCGCGACCGTCACACCCCGCGCGAGGTTGGTTCCGGCAACGAGAAGTCGCGGCGCACCACCCAACGCCGACACGACCTCGATGCCGCGCGGCGACACGAATACGAGCCGCTGCCCATCGGGAAGCCAAACCGGCCAACGACCCCTCGCGTCCGGGGCGCGCAGCACCTGCACAGGCGTGCCGCCCTCTACTTGGCGTACGGTGAGCGCACCGTTCGCGCCCGAATAGGCAACGAGCTTTCCATCCGGCGAGAGTGCTGGGTCGAGCTCGAGCCCGGGATCCACACTTACCGGAGTTCGTCGGCCGAGGCGGATCGGCGATGGAGCACGCCGCATCAGCAGCACGCCGCCCGCGACGACAACCGCGACAACCGCGAGCGCGCCAAGGATCAATGGCCAGCGTCGGCGCGTGGAGGGTGGCAGCAATGCGGCCGCCGTATCGGCGCCTGTGGCATCGCGCGCCAGCACTTCGGCGAATTGAGACACGGACGGGAAGCGGTCCGCCGGCGTCTTGCTCAGCGCGCGCTGGAGAGCGGACACGACGCTCCCCGACACCGCGGGCCGCAGTTGCGTGATGACCGGCGGTGCGGCGAGCAGATGCTGATGGATCACGCTCTCCGTCGTCGGTCCGGTGAATGGCGGCTGACCGGCGAGCATCTCGTAGAGCACGCACGCGAGCGCATAGACGTCGGAGCGCGCGTCGAGGTTCTTCTCGCCCGAGACCTGTTCAGGGCTCATGTACGCCGGCGTGCCGATGACCACGCCGGTTCCGGTCAACCGCTCACCACCCGCCGCGTCGATTGCATGGGCGATTCCGAAGTCGGCCACCACGGCGTGACCGCTCTCGAGAAGAATGTTCTCGGGTTTGATGTCCCGGTGAATGACTCCACGCCCGTGCGCATAGCTCAGCGCATCTGCCACTTCGCCGGCGATCCGGAGCGCGTCCTGTACGGGCAGCTGCTTTTCGCGGCGAAGCCGGTCACGCAGCGACTCGCCTTCGACGAACGGCATGACGTAGTACAGAGTGCCGTTGCCGACGCCCGAGTCGTACAACGGCACGATGTGCGGGTGACGGAGGCTCGCCGTGGTCGTGATCTCTCGCAGAAAGCGCTCCGCGCCCAACGCCGCGGCGAGGTCGGGGCGGAGAACCTTGATCGCGACTCGTCGGCCGTGACGCACGTCGTCGGCGAGATACACGGTCGCCATGCCGCCGGCGCCGAGCTCTCGTTCGACGCGGTAACGTCCGCCGAGGGCGGCGGTGAGGTCTGATTCGGAATCACCCATTGAACGTCATCAACGGTCGGCGATCAATGCCAATGTGTCTCGGATTCAGCGCGAATCTTTTCCGTCGCGCTCCAAGGCGGCATTCGGCGACGGACGACGTAAATGAAAGCGCGGCCAGAGACAACGCAACTCATTGCGCTCGCCTGTGTGCCGTCTGGCTCTAACGAAGCGGTCGCCCTAATCGTTTGATCGCCAATCGAATTCGGTCATCGAGCGTCGGTGCTTGGGCGCGGCTGAACGAGGCCGTCAAATGGTCGCCGTCGCGATAGACGATCACGCCGTGCTGCCTGACCGGACACGGCGAGCGAGAGCACAGTCTATCCGTCATATCGACGATCGCGACACGACGGAGCCCACGCGCTGCCTCATTCTGCGCCGCGATCGCTGGCGCCGACAGCGCCTCCTCGCGCCGATATTCACATTCTCTAATTTGAAATGGGGCCCCCGCCGCGCGCCGAGACAAGCACGCGGGGACATCGAACCCGACGTCGGGGACGTCGCGCATCACGATCGTGGTGATGCCCGCCGACGAGAGCATGCTGTATGTGCGCCGGAGTCCGTCGCGCCACATCGACGGCGTGACCCGCGATTCGGACCGCTCGCCGTTTCCCGGCATGTAGTGATCGTAGCTGGAGAGAATTACCGCCTGCGGTCGCAGCGCCATGATTCGACGCAGCATTGCGCGACGCCATGACGTGCATTCCGTGTATCGGCGCTTGAGGCGACCGTTCACGAGCTCGGGAACATCTGCCACTGGGCAGGCCGGTTTGACCATCGCCACCACGTTCCACCCTCGCTCCTTTCCGATGCGGTCGACCGCCGGCAGCCAATGCTCGGCGTGCGAATCGCCCATGAGCACGATCGTTGATTGCCCGTTCCGGTCGCCGAACACGCAGGGTGCTGTCGCATTCTCCAGCAGCGAACCCCAGCAATCGTGGCGCATGCCGTCCTCGCGAGCGGCGGCGAAGACGCGCTGCGCCGGCGTCGCGACGCGTCGTTGCGCGACGAGCATCAGGCTGTAGGCGATCAACGCCGCTCCGACGCTGGCCCCCAGCGCGGAAACGTTGAGCCAGTCCGGGCGATCGCGCAGCCAATTGCTTTTTCGCGCCGGTTCCTCGACGAACCGATACGTGACGGTCGCGAGCACCAGCGCGACGGCCGACCAAGCGAGCCGTCCGGCGACGCCGATCTTCCAGTCGACGACAGCGCCAATACCAACGAGTGGCCAGTGCCACAAATACCACGAGTACGACACTCGCCCAAACCACCGAAGCGTCGCGGTGCTCAGGGCTCGAGTTACTACGCCCGACGGCGCCGCTACTCCGCCGACGAGCAATGCGACCGTGCCGAGGACCGGTGCGAGCGCCGCGAATCCTGGATACGGGGTCGCTTGATGGTAGAACAGCGCCGCGACTCCGATCGCCGCCAAGCCGCCGGCCTGCAACAGCGTCCCTGTTCGCGCCGAGATTTTGGAGAGCCGAGGAGAGGCGAGCGCGACGAGGCCGCCGGATGCGAATTCCCAGATCCGCGTCGGCATTCCGAAGAATGCCCACGGCTGCGACGCGTTCGTGATCCAGAGCGAAGCGAGGAAGGAAATCGCGCCGGTGACGGCGACGCCAACAGCGAGTCGCTTGGTCAGTCCGATGTTCGCGCGTGCGCCCTCGACGAAGCGAGCCATCAAGACGAACAGGAGCGGCCAGATGATGTAGAACTGTTCCTCGACGGCGAGCGACCACGTGTGGAGGAACGGATTGCCGGCGGCCGAGTGGTAGTCGATGGCCGCGCGTGCGAACAGGACGTTCCCGTAATACAACGCGACACCGCGCGCATCGGAGGCAATGGGCGGCTGGTCGATCGGCGCGTACAGCCAGAACGTCAGAACGAGCGTGGCGAACAGGACGACGAGCAACGCCGGCAGCAGTCGCTTCGCGCGGCGAGCGTAGAATTCGGTCAGGTCGACATCGCCTGTAGCGGCGACTTCGTGCTCGAGGAGTCCCGTGATGAGGTAGCCGGACAGGACGAAGAACACGTCCACGCCGACGTACCCGCCAGACATCCAAGACACGCCTGCATGGAACGCGACGACCAGCAGAATCGCCGCGCCGCGAATGCCTTCAATATCTGGTCGAAATGGTACGCGCTCCGCGGCCATGACAGAGTGATACGGATCGACCGTGGCTGAAGTTACGCGGCGGCGATTCCAGCGTGGGGTATTCCGTTAGTGACTTCGGTTTCCGCCGGCGTGTGCTCGACCTCAGCCCGCCGTCGCCACACGATCACCGCGACCACGATCGCCGCGATCGCCAGTGCGAATCCGAATTCGTCGATGACCCACTTGGTCTCGCCGGTATCGATCGTTAGCGGAGTGAAGATGCCCTGGATGAACAAGTTGTGGCTGGCGTGAAGAAACGCGCCGGTCCAGAGGCTTCCCGACTTGAGCCGCATCCAGGCGAACAGGAAGCTGATGCCGATCACCATGACCGCGAAACACGTCAGGCCATACCAGACCGGCGTGCCGCTGTTATAGTCCGCGAATACGAGAATCGGGACATGCCATGTCGTCCAGATGGCACCGCTGATGAGCGCTGTTCGAGTGAACGATGTTATCTTGGCGAGCTCCGGCACGAGGAATCCGCGCCAGCCGATCTCTTCGCCCAGCGCGCTCACGGTCGACGTAATCATGCCGAGCGTGCCGGTCGCTACGACGAACACGATGAGCGCCTTGGTCGGCGAGGTTCCCGGACGCGCGTGCGCGAGCAGCGAATCGATCACTTTGTGATTCGGAACGCCGCCGAGTCCCGTGGCCCAGACGAGCGCGTACGCGGCGCCGGCGTATCCGATCGGAATCAGGTAGCTCGCCAGCTGATAGCGCCACTTCCACTTCCACCCGAGCGATGCGATCGGCCGACGTAGAATAAGACAGGTCACGATCGCGCTGATTCCCGGGCACCACATCAATCCAAGGACATACAGACCATGGCCGGCCGACAGATGGCCGGCGCGGATGATAAGCGTGTAGAAGATCGAGCTGAGCGCGAAGGTGCACGCGAGGTAGATGAGAATCCCCGCGCGAATTACCTGTGCCGATCTCTCCATTCAATTCTCCACTCGCATGTGCGCGATGCTGTGCATCCATCCTACGAGCGCCTCGAGTTGTCAGCAAGCTCGGTCGAGACAGCCGTTGTAGCTTTCGACAACGTGAACATCCGACCCAACGAACACGAGCGGCACGACTACGCCGCGACGATAGTCTGGACCGGCGCCCGCAAGGGGCCGACCAGCTCCTATCAGTCGTACTCGCGCGAGCACGAATTTCAATGCGGCGACAAGCCGTGTGTTCAACTCTCGTCCGATCCCCACTTCCGTGGCGACGCGACGCTCTACAATCCGGAAGAGCTGCTCGTGGTCTCCCTTTCGTCGTGCCATCTGCTCAGCTACCTCGCGGAGTGCGCGCGCGCGGGGGTGCACGTGGTCGCGTACGAAGATCGGGCGAGCGGCGTCATGACCATACGCGACGGCAAGCTTCGCTTCACAGAGGTCGTGCTGCGTCCCCAGGTCACCGTCGCGCGGGGCACCAACCTCGATCGCGCGCGTGACCTCCATCATCCCGCGCACGACGATTGTTACATCGCCAACTCGGTGAACTTTCCGGTGCGCCACGAACCGACGATCGTCGTGGCGGCGGACTAGTGCGATGTGCTACTGATACTGGATGTAGACCGGCTTGGGATGGAGCGCGAGCACATCGGCGGGCGTCATCATGCGGCTTCCCTTCTTCGTATCGTTGTGGTAGAAGAGCTTGAACCCGGTGTACTCGACCGGATACTTGGCGACGTAGGCGCGATACGATTCACGCTTGAGCGACGGCGGACCCCAACCGTCCATGTCGATCACGATTTGCACTCGCGCGTCGAGCGTGATCCGCTTGTAACCGGTCAGCATGTCGCGCGTGAAGCGGTGGACCACCAGCACCTTGGGCGGGAGCTGCTCGGACGTCACGAGCCGTGCGAGGAATGACGATGCGTAATTCACGTCGTCAGCGTCGAACGTTCCGATCTTCTTGCCCGGCACTTCGTGGTGCTTCATCGAAAACTCGGGATCGATCGCGAGGTGCACGTCGGGCCGTTTGAAAAAAGTCGCGAGACGAGGCAATTCTTCCTGCAGCGTTCCCTGCCCGACCTGCACGTCCAGGAACAGCAACGCGTTCCTGCGCTGCGCCCAGCCGTAGACTCTCTCGATGAGCGCACTGTCCATCCGCATTCGGTACTTGCCCGAGGTGCCCGGCGCGTCCTGCGCCACGACGGCGATGAGGTGCAGCGCCGGTTGAACCGGCATCGTCGAGTCGGCGGCGTTCCAGGCAGCGACCTCTCGGTCGAGCTTCGCTAACATCTCATCGGGCGGAAGCGCGCCGAGGATGCCCATGCGCTTCTGGAGTGGATTGCCGTAGAAGGCGACGATCCGTTTTTGCGGAAGAATCGATCCCGGGAGCGGCGCCGGCGCATCGACCGGCCACTTTGGCTCTTCGATCGTTTGTGTTGGCTTTGGCGTGACGGACTTCGTCTTCGCAGACCTTGACGGCTTTGTCGCCTTCGTCACCTTCGTCGCCTTCGGTCGCGCAGAATCTTGCGCGCCGGCGCGGGATGTATAGCCGGCGAGCCCCAAGCCAGACATAATCAGCACGCCTGCGTACCGGCGCATTCGTCGAATGAGCGTGTTGTGCATGACAACATGTATAGTCGTGTTGTTTTCCGATCGCACCCAGACCACACCCTTCACAGCGCCTCGCCTCCATGAACTGGCAGCAGAACTACGATCCGTTACACGGCCCGCTGTCGCCAGTCGTCGCGGCGCTACCGCTCGTGATTCTTCTTGGACTCCTCGCGCTGCGGCGAGTTCCCGCGTACGCCGCCGCGCTCGCCGGCCTCGGTGCCGCGCTCGCGGTAGCGATCGGAGTCGTCGGCATGCCGGCATCAATGGCCGGGCGCGCGGCACTCCTTGGGGTTGCGTATGGCCTGCTGCCGATCGGATGGATCGTACTCAACGTGATCTTTCTATACCGGATCACCGAAGAACGCGGCGTATTCGTCGCGCTCCGGCGCGCGATCACCGGGATTACGAGCGATCGTCGGTTGCAGCTGTTGCTGATCGCGTTTTGCTTTGGGGCGTTCTTCGAGGGCGCGGCTGGGTTCGGGACGCCTGTCGCCGTAACCGGTGCGATGCTCATCGGACTCGGGTTTCCGCCGCTCGAGGCGTCGGCGCTTTCGCTCATCGCGAACACCGCGCCGGTCGCATTCGGTGCGCTCGGCACGCCGATCATCGCGCTCCAAGGCGTCACGGGCCTCGATCTTGGAAGCCTGAGCGCGATGGTCGGGCGACAACTGCCCGTGTTCTCGCTCATCGTCCCGTTCTGGTTGATCGCGGCGTACTCGGGTCTTCGTGGAATGCTCGAGGTGTGGCCGGCGCTGCTCGTGGCCGGCGTGTCGTTCGCCGTGCCGCAGTTTCTCGTCTCCAACTATCACGGCCCGTGGCTGGTGGACATCGTCGCGTCGGGGTGTTCGATGCTTAGCCTCGCGCTGTTTCTTCGGTGGTGGCGTGTGCGAGGAGCAGAGACAGCGGAACAGCAGATCCTTCGCGGCGCTCAGGATGACAACCGCGGCGCTCAGGATGACAAACGGCGTGCGCCGGGCGACACGCTCCGCGTCGATCAAGCCGCCGCGTCGATGCGAGTAGCTGTCGTACCATGGCTCATTCTGATCGTCGTTGTGTTCGCGTGGGGGACGCCGCAGGTGAAGGGCTTTCTCAACCACATCTCGGCGCCGAGTGTGGCGATGGGGGGACTCGACAAGCTGGTGCTGCGGATGCCACCAGTCGTCGCGAAGCCGACGCCTGAGCCCGCGGTGTTTCTCTTCAATTGGTTGTCAGCGACGGGAACAGCGATCCTCATCGTCGCGCTCATTTCTGGGATCGTGCTTCGTTACTCGATCGGCGAACTGGTTCGCCACTACCTCAAGACGGTCGCGGTCGTCTGGCGTTCGCTACTCACGATCGCGGCGATGCTCGCGCTCGGGTATACGACACGTTACTCGGGCGAAGACGCGATCCTCGGACTCGCGTTCGCGCACACAGGTGTCGTCTATCCTTTCTTCGCTGCCATGCTCGGCTGGCTGGGTGTCGCGCTCACGGGGAGCGACACATCGTCAAACGTTCTGTTCGGAAGTCTGCAAAAGATCACGGCCAACAGTCTGGGGTTGAACCCGGTGTTGATGGCGGCGGCCAACAGCTCGGGCGGCGTGATGGGCAAGATGATCGACGCCCAGAGTATTTGTGTCGCCAGCACGGCGACGGGGTGGACGGGACACGAGTGGCGGATTCTCCGATTCGTGTTCTTTCATAGCCTCGCCCTCGCGTCGCTCGTCGGCATTCTGGTCATGCTTCAGCAGTATGTCTTTTCCGGGATGCTCATTCGCTAACGTCGCTTTCAAACGCCAAACGCCGCGAATGGCTCAAACCCTACATCACGATCGGTCAGTCGGCTCGGATAGCCGATTGCGGATCGATGCGCGCCGCGCGCCGCGCGGGGATATAGCTCGCCAGCGACGCGATTCCGAGCAGAAGCGCCGCCGCTGCGGTGAACGTCGCTGGATCGAGTGGGCTGACGTCGAACAAGAGTGTTCGCATGATGCGCGTCAGCCCGAGCGCGCCAACCAAGCCAATCAGAATGCCGACGCCGGCGATCCGCGCCGCCTGGCCGACGACGAGTTGCAACACATCGGTTGGTGTGGCACCGATGGCGAGTCTGATGCCGATCTCGCGAGTGCGTTGCACTACGCTGTATGCCATCAGCCCGTACAGGCCGACCGCTGCAAGCACGAGCGCGAGGAGGGCGAACGCGCCAAGCAGCGTGGTGTTGAATCGTCGCGTAGCCACTGACAGGTCGACCGTCTCGTCGACGGAGCGGAGGTCGAGGACCGGAATCGCCGGGTCGATCTCGCGTACGGTGCGCCGAATGGAATTGAACAAGCCGTGCGGGTTGCCAGTTGCGCGAACGATGTACGCCATGTCGCGCATTGCTCCGGTGGTGAGGAAAAAGTCCTGCTGCGCCGCGACGAAATACACCGCCGGCTCCTGGGGCGTGTCGAGCGCCGTGGCCTTCACGTCGGCGCTCACGCCGACGATCGTCGCCCATGGCGCGCGCGACGTCGGGCTGCCCCACTTGATGCGTCGGCCAATCGGGCTCATTCCAGGATAGAACGTTCGGGCGAGCGTCTCGTTCACCACCGCGACGCGCGCCGACGTGCTTGTCTCGCGCCCAGTAAACGGTTCCCCGGCGCGCATCGGTATTCGCATCGTCGGGAAGTAGCCGGGGAACACAAGGGTATTCGTCACGATCGGCGTCTTGTCGAGCACGATGCCATCCATGCTCGCCGCGATGTGCCATCCGATGTCGGACATCGGTACGGTCGACGCCACAGTTGCCGACACGACTCCAGGCAGAGCGCGCAGGCGATCTAACACGCTGGTCTCGATCTGCACCACGTCGTTCGCCGTACGATACCGATAGTCCGGCATGTTGAGCCGAAAGGCGAGCAGTCCGTCGAGATCGAAACCGGGATCGACGCGTTGCGCGTTGATGAGGCTTCTCACCATCAGTCCAGCGCCGGAGGCCAACAAAAGCGCGAGGGCGATCTGGCTCACGACCAGCGTGCGTCGCCCGCGTTGACGAGCGATGCCGCCGCTCGCGCCGCGTCCTTCTTCGCGGAGCGTCGAGGCCAAGGTGCCTTCCGATTGTTGCCAGGCCGGAAGCAGCGAGATCACGATCGCCGTCGCGATCGCGACGAGTGCTGTGATCAGCAACACGCGTCCGTCGACGGAGATGTCATATCCCTGCAGCAGCGATCGCGGTGCACGCGTCGCGAGGACGCGTGATCCCCACACGGCAAACGCGACTCCCAGCGCTCCGCCGATTGCGATGAGCACGAGCGTCTCGGAGAGGAATTGCTGCACCAGCCGACGGCGCGACGCGCCAAGGGCGCGACGAACGGAGAGCTCTCGCTGGCGCGCGGCGGCGCGGGCGAGCAAGAGGCTCGACACGTTGATGCAGGCGATGAGCAGGACGAGGCCCACGGCGGCGAGCAAGACGAGCAACGATCGGCGAACGTCGCCGACCGCGCGCTCACGTAGCGAGAACACTTCGGCGAGGGTGACTGACGAGGGACCGTAGATGTCAGGGTAGAGCTCAGGGAACCGTTTGGCGATCTGCTGCGCGGCGGATCGGGCCGCGTCGATCGTGACACCCGGAGCGAGGCGCGCGACGAAATGCGTGTTGTACACGTTGCCCCGAGTTCGCAGCTCGTCTGCCGTGAGGACGAATGGCGCGAACAACTCGGCGACGCGCTTGCCGATGCCCGGCAGAGGAAACGCGAAGCCGGGCGGCATGACACCGACAATCGTGAATCGGCGTCCGTCGAGAGAGATCGTGCGTCCGACGATGGCGGGGTCCGCGTCGAAGCGTCGGCGCCAGAGTGCGTCACTCAGCACAACCACGTCGGGTCCGCCGATCCGATCCTCGTCCGGCAGAAACGTTCGTCCGTGCGCCGCCCGGACCTCGAGCACATCGAACAGTGACGCCGATGCGACCGCGCCGTAGATCCGCTCGGGCTCTCCCTTGCCGGTAAGCACGAAGGAGCTGTTGTCGTAGATCGCCGAGTTTTTGAAGATGCGGCCGTTGAGCTGCTTGTAATCGAGATACTCGGGCGACGAAATCGATCCGGTGTTGACTCCGCCGAACTTGGGAAGGGACTCGCCGATCATGACCAATCGGCCGGCGTCCGGGAACGGCAACGGACGAAAGAGCACGGCGTCGACGACGCTGAAGATCGACGTGTTCGCGCCGATGCCGAGCCCGAAGCAAAGAATGGCGGCGACGCTGAGCGATGGATTGTGGCGAAGTTGACGAACGGCGTACCGCAGGTCGGCGACGAGAACGTGAAAGGTGTCGGCCATGGTTCGACTTCTCTCCCATTGCGAATCGATCGCGACGCATTGGTCGCGAACGGTGTGGAGGTTGCCGAATCGTCGTTCGGCTTCAGCGCGAGCCATCGCCGGGTCCATCCCCGCAGCGACGTACTCGTCGTAGCGCGACTCGAGATGGAAGCGAAGCTCGTCGTCGAGATCGCGTTTGGCGTCGTACCCCCAGAAGCGCAGATACCGACGCCAGTTCGGCGTCGAGCGCGCGGGAGTCACGACTTGGCCCACGACGGTTGGTCCGTCGACGTTAAGACTTTGCTCACCGCGTCCGCGAACACCGACCACGTCGACGCCTCGGAGCGAAGCTGCTGCCGCCCGCGCGCTGTGAGCTGGTAGTACTTGGCGCGGCGATTGTTCTCGGAGAGTCCCCAGTCGGAGCTGATCCAGCCGCGTCTCTCGAGGCGGTGGAGCGCAGGGTAGAGCGAGCCCTCTTCAATGCGCAGCACGTCGCCGGTTACGTGTTGAATCCAGCGAGCGATTCCGTAGCCGTGGCTCGAGCCCCAGCTCAGTGTTTTCAGCACCAGCAAATCGAGCGTGCCTTGCAACAGCTCGACAGTGTCGTTGGCCATGTTTAGGCCCACTCCCCTAGAATGTCTCTGGAGAAGGTAGGCAGGACCCATAGAATGTCAATGGGACGGCGGCAGCAAGGCCTACGAATGAGCCCGGTGGAGCACAAGTCAACTGACGGAGAGAACTACTGGCTGCGAGTCATCCGTCCAACAAGCCGGCGCGGCGCATGCGAAGCACCAGCTCGACGCGATTCGCCACGCCAAGCTTCTTATACACGTTATAGAGGTGGAGCTTGGCCGTGCCCTCGGAAATTCCGAGGCGCGTCGCGACGTCGCGATTGCGCAGACCGCCGCTCACGAGCGTTGCGAGTTCCAGCTCGCGCGGTGTGAGACCGAGCGGTTCCTCGGGATCGCTCGTCTCCGGCGCGGCCTCACGCGATCGGCCAAGGAATTCGATCCATTCCGACCCGGCGTACGCGCGCCGCACACAGTCGATCACGTGGTGGGGCGACAGATCCTTGAGCACGATGCCTCGCGCGCCCGCCGCTCGCACGGCGCTCACGTCGGCGGCATCCACCTCGGCCGTGAGGACGATCGTATGGACGACGATCCGCTCCGACGCGAGTGCCCGAAGGACGCGCAGGCCGTCGAGCTTCGGCATGTTCAGGTCGAGCAGCAAGATGTCGGGGCGCTGCACACGAACAGCGTCGAGCGTCTCCAGCCCGTTCACGCACGTCGCGACGACGCGCATGCCCGCTTCCTGGCGAAACAGCTGGGTCAATCCGGCGAGAACGATCGGATGATCGTCGGCGATGACGACGTCGATCATCCGGCGAGCCGTCCAGCGCGCGTCGGAATGCGAATGTCGAGGCCGACCCCGGTCGGCGCCGAGCGAATGTCGAGCGTGCCTTGCAGACGCTGCACGCGATCCTTGAGCAAGATGGGTCCGATCCGCCGCTCGAGCAGCACGCTATGACTGAAGGTTCCGACGAATGGAAAGCCCTTGCCGTTGTCTTCGATCGTGACCAAGAGCCCGTCGTCGGACGCCGCCACTCGAAGGCGTGCGCGAGTCGACTGACCGTGGCGCGCGGAGTTGCTCAGCGCCTCCTGGATCATGCGCGCAATCTGATCGGCGAGATCGGGACCCAACGCGATTCCCGGATCGATTTCGATGTCGACACGGAGACCCCACACCTGTTCGAATCGCTGCGCGAGTCGCGCGACAAGTGTCTCCAGGTCTTCGGGCAGACCAGGCGACGAGGCGGCGGCCTTTTGCTCGAGGATCGTCAGTCTCAGATCTCTTTGCTCGTCGTGCACAAGGGTTGCCGCCTCGCGCAGCACGCGACGCGCCTGCTCGGTATCGGTGCCCACCATTTGCTCGGCGCGTGCGAGCATGAGCGCCAATCCGGTCAGCGATTGCAGAACACCGTCGTGAAGGTCGCGCCACACGCGCCCGCGTTCCTCGCGCGCGGCGAGATCGCCCGCGCGATGCGACAACGTCCAGACATCGAGTGAATTGGCAATCTGGCGCGCCACGATCTCGGCGCGCAGCACGAAGTCGGAGGGAATCGCCGGCCAGTCGAGGATGAGCAGGTGGCCGGAAAAGATCTGGCCCGGCACCGGGACGCCGACGATCGAGCGCGGCGCCGGCGCGAGCGCCTCAATCAGCTCGAGCGATAGCGGTGCGCCCTGCCATTTGGTTAGCCCCGTCGTCGTGATCCGCGTGACGATCGAGTCACGATCGGCGAGCGACGCGCAGATGAATGAATCATCGGCGTCGATGTGTGGCGGCGCGTCGTCATTTCCGGGGGACACGTGCGTGATTGTGATCTCGTCGTCGAGCACGGCGACGTTGGTCCATGGCTCTTCGCTGTCGGCCCACACGAGCGCCACGCGGGACCCCGGGGCCAGGTCGGCGGCGGCGCTGAGCAGGTCGAATAATGCGGCGTCGAGATCGGGCCACTCCGTGAGCGGCCAACTCGCCACGCTCGTGAGACTCGAGAACAGCCGCTCACGCTCGACCGCGAAGATCGTCAGGGCACCGATCGCCAGCGCGAGCAGCAGGCTGCGCACAACCACCTGATACAGGTCGATGGCGCTGCCGTCTCGCAGGAGACTCGACACGACCGTCGCGCCGAGGAAGATGGCGAGATAGGCGATCCCGCCGAGTGCGCCGGCGCGTGGTGAGCGGCGCAACCCGGTGGCGACGACGACGAATATGAAAAAGCTAAAGACCGCGCCGGATGTTCCTCCGGTCAACAGCGTGATCGCTGCGACGAACACCGTGTCACCGACAAATTCCACTCGAGTGATCGCTCGGCGCGGCCGCGGTGCGCGCATGACGACGGCGAGCTGACCGAACGCCCCGATGAGATAGACGGTGAGCACGAGCAGGCTGGTGAGACGCCATGGCTCCGCCCCCCGTCGCTCGAGCGTGACGGCGACGAGCGCCATCGTCGCGAAGACGGCGCGCCCGGCGGCGACGAGCCGATCGACGTACGCCCGCAGTAGGAGGGCCGACGTCGGAGCCTGTGGACGAGCCCGAGGTTCGATCACTATGTCACGGAAGAGGTTACGTAGCGCCCAGCAATCAGAATGGGGGGCCAAGACAACGTCGCCTATAACCAAAGTCGTATGGTCACGACCCATGAAAACCCAGACATTCACTCCGTACTCGAGGCGAGCCCATCAACGCCTCGAGACGCGTCACCCACCGGCAAGACGAAGGAGCCGGTGACTTGGTCAGGAACTGTACGGCCGCGAAGTACACACCTCGCGACAATGGCACCCCGGCCGCGAGGCCGGCTCGCAAAGCCACGGGTCTCTCGTAGACAGCCGGGCTACCGAAGGAGGGGCATGGTCGGCGGCACAACCGACAACCCCAGCACGGAGTAGTACCTATGATCACGATGCGCTATGTGGCACTTGCGCTGATTGCCAGCGCCGTCGCCGCGTGCAGCAACGACACCACGGCGCCGCAGATGGCCACGTCATCGGCCCCGACGTTCGCGAAGGGTGTCTCGAGTCCAAACACCCCAGTCAATTCCAGTTTCGTCGTCTACGTCGGAGGCTCGACGTACTATGCCGGCAGCGGACCCTCGCGCAACGGCAAGGGTGAATGTCGCACGCACAGCGATGGCACCGTCGGTTGGTACTGGGTGCCAGGCAACATCACGGCCGGCGGCCATGGCCAGGGCGGCGGCGCGTCTGGCGGCGATCAGGAGGTGGGGCCGAATCACGAGCAGTGCAGGTTCGTGGGCGGCGGCTACACGATCACCGTCAACTTCGGCGAGACAGCGACATACGTGAAGTCGCCGAGTGGAAACTTCGAGCTCAACTTCAATTCGTATTGCGTTCCCAACGCCGATCCGTCGCTTCCGCCGACGTGTTACTCGCGATACGTCCACTATCAATCGGCACAGGACTTCACGCAGGGTGGCGGCGTTCTCCATGGCATCGGCGTTCGGAGCGACAACCACTCGACGTCTCACTGGTCGATCGATCTCTCGCAGATCCACTCTTCCTCAAACTTGATCGACGATCCGCCGCGCAGTTTCGTTGTGACGGCGCATTGCGACGATGGGACGTATCCAGACAGCCCCGCCACTGTCTCCTGGTAGGCGGCGGGAAGTTGCGGGCGAAGGACTGAGTGGTTGCATTCGGGATGAACACGGGTGAACACAAGGGATGAACAGCGCAGCTCCAGAGACTTGGAGCTGCGCTGTTCTCGTATCACTGCCGACCGGCTCGTCCCATTACCGGACACTTCGAAATGATCGAGGCGTGCGTCTCGTCACGCTAAGTAACTTCTCGCCAACGAGTTCCGTAGTGATCGCGATCGGCACACTCCTTCCTTAGGCAAACCCTCGAGACGGAGTTGGTGTCAGAGGTTGTAGAGCGCGGCAATGCTGCAGGATTCAGGGTAGAGGGTGGAGGGTGAGCCCGGAACCCAATCAGTGGTTCGCAAATCAGGTCATATTCGTCATGAGTCCCTCGTCATTTCTCGTCGATCCCTACGCTGACACGCTCGAACTGCCGGTTTCCGGCGAGTTCGGCGAGACGTCGGCCGAGTGGGAGCGCGATCAAATCGTCAAACATCTCGAAGCGCAGTTCCAGGTTGTGCGCGAGATCGGTCGTGGCGGAATGGGCGTCGTGTTTCTCGCTCGCGACATCGCTCTCCATCGTCTCGTGGCGATCAAAGTGCTTCGGCACGAGTTCACGTCGTCGGACGAGCACCGCGAGCGGTTCCGTCGCGAAGCGCGGCTCACCGCGCGCCTGAGCCATCCGAACATCGTTCCCGTTCATACGTTCGGTGAGATCGGTGGCGAGTCGGGCGATGCTCCGCTGGTGTACATCGTCATGAAGTACGTGCACGGCGAATCACTTGCCGAGCGGATGCGTCGCGAGAAACGGTTGCCGGCCGCCGAAGTACAGCGCGTCTTACGCGATCTCGCACTCGCTCTCGACTCTGCGCATCGCGACGGCGTGGTGCACCGTGATCTCAAGGCGGAGAACATTTTGATCGAGCGCGGAAGTGGTCGGGCGATGCTGACGGATTTCGGGGTCGCGCTGCTGCGATCGCTCGATCCCGTGCATTCCGAGGCGTCGCGCGCGTTCGGAACGCCGCACTACATGTCGCCCGAGCAGGCGGCTGGTGAGCTCGACATCGACGGCCGGAGCGATCTCTACTCGCTCGGTGTGCTTGGCTACTATATGGTGAGCGGCGCTCTCCCATTCGACGGGACGAGCTTCGAGACGCTCGCCGCGCGCCACATTGCCGAAGGACACACTCCGCTCGCCACCCTCGTGTCGGACGTTCCAGCCGCCTTGGATGCAAGCATCGAGCGGTGTCTGGTAAAGCGTCGCGACGAACGCTGGCGCAACGGACGCGAGCTCGCCGACGCGCTCAGCGCCCGCCCGGAGAAGAAGCGCTGGTTCCATCGTGCGACCGCGAAGCCGCTCTTCCGCGCGCGAGCCATGACCGAGCTGGCAATGTTTTCCGCCGCGATGAAGGCCGTCTTCAAGTGGACGATGATTTGACGAGCCGCATGTAGTCGTTCGAGCGACGGCGATGTATCATGAGCGAACCCAAGCTCGGTGCATCGTCCGTCACGCTCGCGAGACACATCATGCAACGTCTGTTGTTATCAGTTTTCGCCTTGGTGATTGGTGCAACGCCGATCAGTGCCCAAGGTGCTCAGGGGACAACAGTCGTCCTTGTGCGCCACGCCGAAAAGGCGGCCACGCCGGCCGACGACCCGCCACTCACCGCGGCCGGCGAAGCGCGAGCGAGAGATCTATGGATGGCGATCCGCGACGCCGGTGTGAGCTCGGTCATCACCACGCAGTTCGTTCGCACACGGGCCACCGCGCAACCGACGGCAACGGCGCTCGGGCTCACGCCGACCGTCGTACCAGCGACGAGTCCAAGTCATATTCAAGATGTCGTAACAGAGATCCGGAAGCACCCTGGAACGACGGTGCTCGTGGTCGGACACTCGAACACTGTTCCCGCGATCGTCGAAGCTTTGGGCGCGAAACGTCCCGGTGCCATTTGCGATTCTCGTTACGACGACATGTTCGTGGTCACAGTCGCCGCCGACGGAAGGGCCGGCGTGGTGCACTCGAAGTACGGAGAAGCCTCGCCACGCGACACGACGTGCGCCGCGATGCGCTAGCGGTTCACGACTCGAGCTTCTCCAAGTCAGTGACCGCGGGACCGTTGAGCACCTTGCCGTAGGGGTCGAACCTCGAGCCGTGGCACGGGCAGTCCCACGTTTTCTCGGCAGTATTCCATTGCACGATGCACTTGAGATGCGTGCACGCGGCCGATCGCGTGTGCAACTGACCGCGATCGTCGCAGTACGCGGCAATCTTGCGAAGCCCCTGACGGATGAGACGCCCTTCGCCGCGCGGAATCTCCGACTCCGATGCGACGTCGCCGGGCGATGCGTAATCACGGACGTACTGTAGCGCGACGTCGGCGTTTTCTTTCGCGAATTGCTCGATTGGCCGCGCACGCAACGAGATGCGGTTGGGATCGTAGAGCGTCGTCCAATCGTTCGGCCTGCCGAGGACGAGATCACTGAGGAGCGTTCCGGCGATGGTGCCGTGCGTCATGCCTTGGCCGGAGTCGCCCGACGCCATGTATACGTTTTCGGCGCCGTCGGGATTGCGGCCGATGAACGCGACGTAGTCGTTCGGCTCGAGGATCTGGCCCGACCACCTATAGATGACTTCTCGCGCGTGTGGCCAACGCTCTCGCATCCATTTCTCGAGCGATCGCCAACGATCCTCCGCGTCATCCTTATGCGCGGTCTTGTGGTCCTCGCCGCCAACGATCAAGGCGTCGTACCGATCGTCCCCCGCCAGTGCGCCGGGTGCAGGCTCGTCGAGACGCTGGACGCGGACATAATGGTACGGATCAGTTTGTATCCCAGTAGAGTCCCAGCGGCACCGCGCCTCGCGGCACGACGGCGGCGATCACGAACGTCCGGTACGGCGCCTGCTTCATGTGCGTCTTGAACATGTCGGTAATCGACGCGTTGGTGCAGACGCACACGGCCTCGGCCGTGATGGTGTGCTTGGTGCTCGTCTTCACCTTGCACGGCGATCCTCCCTCGACGCTCGCGACGTGCGTATCACAGTAGATTCGTCCACCGCCCAGCACGATCGCCCGCGTGAGCCCCGCGAGGTATTTGAGAACGTGAAACTGCGCCTGGTCGGGGAACCGAAGACACGGGCCAAGATCATACTCGACGTCTGGAACGCGCGGCAGCTTGGTTACGCCGGCTAGCCCGACGCGATGCGCGGCCGCGAGCTCCTCGTCGAGCACACGTTCGCTGTCACCGCCGTCGAGAAACAGGAATCCATCGACGCGTTGGAAGTCGCAATCGATGCCTTCCGCCCGGACAATACGATCGATGCGATCGACCGCCGCTCCGTGGCTCTCGACGACGAGCCGCGCTCCTTCTTCGCCGTGCACGTGTTCGAGAACGTCGATGCGATCGTCCATCGCGTTGCTGAGGTGTGCCGTCGTCCGCCCTGATTCGCCGCCGCCGATCGGGCCATCGTCGACGACGATCACTTTCTTGCCGGCTTTGGTTAGCATGTACGCTACCGACAGACCAGCGATCCCCGCGCCGACGACACAGACGTCGCACTGTGCGTTGCCGCCGAGAGACGGGAAGCTCGGGACGTCGAACGTTCCCATCCAAATGGACGCGGTTTCTCCGCCGGGATTGGTGTTATGTTCTCGCATCGTTGTCGAACCCGGACCAGTCGTGAGCGGCCGACGACTGCACGTGGCGGACCAAATTGGTTGCTAGTTGCTGGTTGCTGGTGCTGGCAACGGCAAACAGCGGGCGGGACCAGCGACCAGCAACCAGTAACCAGCAGCCAGCAACCAGCAGCTACGTCGCATGATTGTCGCGATCACCGGCGCGAACGGATTCATTGGACGGCATCTTTGCGAACGCTTCGCCGACGGCGGCGCCATCGTGCGCCCCGTTGTCCGACGCGATCTCGACTCGGCGACAATCGACGAAACATTCGATGGAGCGGACGTGGTCGTCCACGCGGCAGGCGCGACACGCGCGCCGACGCGCGCGTTGCTCCGCGCGTCGAACGTCGAGCTAACGAAACGCGTGTTGGATCTAGCTCGGAGAGCGAAGGTAGGCCGCTTCGTATTCGTTTCGTCGCAGGCGGCAGCCGGACCGGCGTCGTTCGTCGATGCGCCGGTGACCGAAGACATGTCGGCGGCGCCGATCGAAGCTTACGGTCGAAGCAAGCTGGACGCCGAGCATCTCGTGCGTGCATCGGACGACATGGCGTGGGTCATCGTGAGGCCCGCCGCCGTCTATGGGCCGCGCGATCGAGACTTTCTCGCAATGTTTCGCGTCGCGCAGTTCGGAATCGCGATCCATCCGGCCAATCGCCGGCAGTGGATGTCGATTGTGCATGTGCGAGATCTGGCCGACGGAATCGTTTGCGCCGCGACCGTGGCGCACGCGACGGGTGGCACCTACTTCCTCGCGAATGACGTCCCGGTCCAATGGGCCGAGATGTTCCGCTCGGCCGCGCGGGTCGCGCACCGCTCGCTGTTCGTGGACATCGAGATTCCGAGCTGGCTCGTCGGCGCGGGCGCATCCGCTGGCGACGTACTTGCGAGGGTCACCGGATCGGCCGGGCTGTTGACGAGCGACAAGGCCGCGTTGACGAAGCCGCGATTCTGGATCTGCTCGAGCCATCGTGCCAAGCGCGAGCTCGGATTCGAACCACGAATCGGGCTGCAAGAAGGTCTCACGGAGACGTATGATTGGTACCGCGCGCAGGGATGGCTATAAGACTTCCATGATGGTTCCCTGCTTGGCGGGCGCCATTGCCATTGCGGCCATGGCGCCTGCTGTGGTGCGCTCCCAGGCAACGCCGCGCGTCCCGCCAGATGACCTCGTCTACGTCGACATCGACCATCTCGCGGCAGCCGGATTGATCGACACGATCGCTGTGGGCGCACGGCCCTTCAGCACGCGAGAAATCGTGCGTCTCCTCAGCGAAGCGCAACGAAATCTCGATCGTAACGCCTCTGTGCGAGCGTGGGCGGAAGACGTGATTGCCTCTGACCTCGCGCGTTATACGCCGCACGCGACACGGCTGCTCGACCGCACACGAACGGAGGTCGCGTATCTCGGCAGCCCGTACCGCCGCATTCCAGCCGACTCGAACGGGGCGATCGACGCGACGATCAATCCGCTCGCCTCAAACCGCGAAGGCCGTCCAATCGCCGACGGCACAACCGCCACGTTCGAGACGACGCACAGCGCACTGCTCGGGCGCTACGTCGCGTTGTCGATCAATCCCCGATTCACCGCCAAGGCCAACCGGTTTGACGGCGGGAATCAAAGTGTTCGCGTGCAGTCCGGCGGCGCGAATTTTCTGTTCGGAAATCTCGCGATCGATGTTGGCCGAGAGTACGCACTGTTCAGCCAGGCGCCGGCCGGCGGATTGTTGTTGTCCGAAAACGCTCCGGCGCTCGATATGATTCGCCTCTCGACAGATCGACCGGCCGGACTTCCGTGGGTGCTCCGCTATCTGGGACCACTCCAGGCCGCCGTCTTCGTCGCCGATCTCGGCGCGTTTCATCAGATACATGCGCATTCGAAACTGGTCGGATATCACATCGAAGCGCACCCTCATCGGCTGTTCGAGGTCGGTGTCGAGGTGATCGACGAGATGGGTGGGAACGGAGCGCCACCGGCGAGCTTCGCCGATCGCGCCGCCGACGCATTCCCGATCATCGACGTGGCGTTTCGTCCGAACAGCGATTTCTTGTTCTCTAATAAGCTGGCCGGCGTGGATTTCCATTGGCGCCTGCCGTCGGTCGCCGGACTCGACCTGTACGCCGAAGGGGTCGTCGACGATTTCGATACGCGTCGGTTCCACAGCACGGTGTTCCTAGATGGCGGCGGGATTGCGGGCATCTCGTTCACCTGCATCGTCGAGTGCGGCCGGCTTGGGGTGCGAGCGGAGTACCGCCAAACGGGAATTCGCTACTACACTCATACCGATTTTTCGAGTGGCGTTCAGGAAAACGGCGTGCTACTCGGCGATCCGCTTGGCCCGAGAGGACTCGGTGGATACCTCACCGTCGACGGCGAGTCGCGCCAATTCGGGACGATGGCGCTGACGGGCGCGTACGAAGTGCGGAGCGGCAATCGCTACGCCTCGACGACGGCCGACTCGACCGGTGCCGGTTTCCGCTTCGTGCAGATCGAGCACCATCCGGGCGAGCATCGCGCGCGCGCGATGGCGACTTGGACGCCGACCTCACGCAGCTCACACATCACGATGCGGGCAACAGTCGGAGTCGAGCACGTGAGTAACTTCGCGTTCGTCGACGGTCAGAGTCGAACGAACGGCCTGGCGCAGATCGCGTACGAATGGCGGCCGTAATGCGCGAACGGCTCGCAGTCGCCTTCACGGTGGATCTCGAACCCGACTGTCCGCCGTTTCTCCACGGGTTTAGAGGAATCGAACAGGGCGCGCCTCGATTGCTCGATCTCCTGGCATCGGAGAGCGTGCCCGCGACGTTCTTTACCACCGGCGACGTCGCCACGCGGTATCCCGCGGCGATCGAGCGCGTGGTCCGCGACGGGCACGAGCTGGCCTGTCACGGGATGACGCACCGGGCCTTTTCGTCGCTCGACGCCAGCGAGGCGTGGCGAGAGATCGAAGAGTCCGCGGCGATCTTGCGCCGCTTCGCGCCGGTCACGTCGTTCCGAGCACCATTTCTCCAGTTCCCTCCGGCATACGTCGAGATACTGGAGCACAACGCGTTCACACTCGACTCATCGCAGGCCAAGTACAAGCTCGCGTACTACCGCGATCGCGCGCCCACGCGACTCACTCGCGTGCCAGCGTCGGCGACGTCATCGGTCCTTCGACTGCCGCACGCCGCGCGCGCCGCGTACTTGCGCGCGCTGGCCAGTCCGGTCGTGTTGTTCGTGCATCCGTGGGAATTTGTCGATCTGCGCCGCGAACGCCTGCGGCTCGATTGCCGCTTCAAGACCGGCGATGTGGCGCTCGACTGTGTGCGCGATGTCCTTCGCTCGTTTGCACGTCGCGGCGCGCGATTCGTGACAATGCGGGAGTTGTCGTGAAGCGACGGCTCGCGTGGCTCGGCGCGTGGCTGGTCGCCACAGGACTACTCGTCGCATGCGCACGAACGATCGACTGGACTCGCACCGCGGAAGTTCTAGGCGCGGCACACGTTGGTTGGCTCGGCATAGCCGTCGCGTTCAATACCGCGATTCTCATATGTTGGGCCGCCTTTTGGCGCGCTCTGCTTCCCGAAGGTGAAGCGCGCGTCGGATATGGTCGCATGTTCGAGATCGTTGCGACGGCGTCGTCGCTCATGAACACGGTCCCGTTCGGCGGCGGACACGCGTCGAGCATTGTGCTCCTGATGCGCCGCGCCGGCGCGCCGCAGCGCGGCGCACTTTCCGTGTTGGCGCTCGATCAGTTGGGCGAAGGCATGACGAAGGTCAGCCTGTTCCTTCTTGTCGCCATGCTCCTCCCGCTCCCTGTCTGGATGAAGGCCGGCGTCACGACGGCGTCTTTCGCTGTCGCCGTCTGGTTCATCACCCTGCTGGTGGCCTCGCGCTGGGCGCGCGAACTCGAGATCCTCACGCATTGGCGACGCTCGCTCGCCGCGTTTGCGTGCGTGATCGCGATGAAGGGTGTCGAGGCGCTTGCGATTGCCGCGGTTCAACACGCATTCGGCGTGCGGATCTCGCCCGCCGGAACGCTGCTCGTGCTCGCGGCGCTGATCCTCGGCACGATGCTCCCTGTTGCCCCGGGAAACCTGGGCACGTACGAAGCGAGCGTCTTTTTGGCGTACCGGTACCTCGGTGTGGCGCCGGAGCAAGCATTGTCGCTCGCCGTTGTCGAGCACCTGTGCTTTCTGCTGCCATCGGCGGGAATCGGCTACGCGTTCATTTCCGCTCACACGCTGTCGCGAAGCGCGATCGCTTCTCGATAGAGCGCGAGGTGCGCGACGACGACGCGTGGCCAGTCATACGGCGGCAAGCTGTCGCGGTTATGCTCGGCGATCGCCCTTCGGCGCGCGACGTCTCGAGACAAGTCGGCGACGTGTGTCGCGAGCTCGACGTCGGATCGGGCCAGCAATCCTTCGCGTCCGTGCTGAACGGTTTCCGCCACGCCCGAGGACGCCATCGCGACAACCGGTAGGCCGGCGCATCGCGCCTCGAGCGCGGCGAGGCCGAACGATTCGCGAACCGTCGGGAGTACGAACAGATCGCATTCCGACATGATCTCGCGAATCTCTTCGCGGGTTCGACGCCCGAGCAGTTGGATCTCGCCGCCGAGGCGCGCGCTCGCGATCGAACGCTCGAGGCGCGCGCGCTGCGGTCCGTCGCCGACAATCCGCAATCGTACGCCATGGTCGTCGGGAAGAATCGCGTTCACCCGGTTGACGAGTCCGACGAGGGCGAGGGCCCGCTTCTTTGGGTTGAGACGCATCACGCTGATCAACTCGATCGTCCCGTTGCGATCCGACCTCGGATCGACGCGCCAAAAACCGACGTCGATGCCGTTTGGCAGAATCGCGAGCGACCGAGAGCCGGCGATCGGGCGCACGCCACACGCGACGCGCTTGCTCACCGCGGAAAACCGGACCCGCCAACCGTCCGTGCCGAGCAGGACTCTCGCGGTCCCCGCGAGGAGCTGCGTCTGAGGAACGACCGAATGAAAGGTGAGCAGAACCGGAATCCCACGGCGCTCGGCCTCGAGCGCGCCACCGAGCGCCGCCGGCGACACGATGCTCACATGACAATGGGCGACGTCGACGCGCTCGGACGCGAGCGCGCGGCCGATCGCGCGAATGCCGCTTGGCGTATACACGAAACCAAAGCGTGGCGCGCGTGCGGCGTCGATCCGACGGACGCGCACGCCGTCGACGCACTCAGCGCCCGGTGTCGGCGTGATGACGACGACGTCGTGGCCGTTGCCGATCAACCGTCGGGCGAGATCTTGCAGATGCAACTCGATGCCGCCGATTCGCGGTTGATACCAATCGCACACCAGCGCGATCTTCATCCGGAATTACGCAGTGACCATCGCTCGCGCCACGCGCTCAAACGCCCCGAGCACGCGGTCAATCTGCTCGTCGGTATGCTCGGCCGACATGGAGACACGGAGCCGGCAGGATGTCGGCGGCACCGCCGGCGGGACAATCGGATGGGTGAAGACGCCGTCGTCGAACAGCGCTCGCCACAGTTGCAACGTGCGGACGAGATCACCGATCACGACCGGGATGATCGGCGTTTCCGATTCGCCGATGTCGAATCCGAGTGCCGGCAGCGCGGCGGCGACGCGTGCCGTGTTGGCCCACAGTCGTTCGCGACGCTCCGGTTCCCGCTCGATGATGTCGAGGGCGGCAAGAACGCCGGCGACCGACGCCGGCGGCATGCTCGCGGTAAAGATCAGCGCGCGACTGTGGTGACGCAGCCAATGGATCACCGATTCGTCGCCCGCGACCACGCCGCCGACCGAGGCGAGCGACTTCGAGAACGTTCCCATGATCAAATCGACTTGATCAGAGATTCCAAAATGTTCGGCGGTCCCGGCGCCGTTCGGCCCAAACACGCCGACCGCGTGCGCTTCGTCGACCAGCACGGCGCTCCGATGCGCCCTTGCCGCCGCGACGATCGCGGGCAGATTCGCGATCGTTCCTTCCATGGAGAACACGCCATCGGTGACGACGAGCTTGCCCACATTCGAGGGCAGGGCCGCCAATTGCCGCGCGAGCGATACAGCGTCGCCGTGTGGATACCGGTGCACGTGACCGTACGAGAGTTTCGCGCCATCGACGATCGACGCGTGATCGAGCCGATCGAGGAAGACGTGGTCGTCGCGACCGATCAGTGCCGCGACGGCGCCAAGGTTGGCCTGATAGCCGGTCGTGAAGACGAGCGCCGAGTTTTTATGAAAGAAGCGCGCGAGCCGCTCCTCGAGCTGTTCATGGAGCGAGAGTGTGCCGTTCAAGAGCCGACTTCCCGTCGAGCCGCTGCCATAGGTCGCGAGCGCGGCCCGCGCGGCGGCGAGGATCTCCGGGTGATGTGTCAGTCCGAGGTAGTTGTTCGATCCCACCATGATCTTCCACTCGCCGCCGATGCGCGCCTCGGTTGCCGTCGACGCCTCGATCGGCACGAAGTATGGATAGAGTCCGGCGGCCTGCGTCTCGCGGGCCAATGTGTACTCGTCGCATTTCCGGAAGATGCTCACTTGAGAACACTCACCGTTTGGGGCGACATAGGGCGATCGTAAATCCGCCACCGCCGATACTCCGTCGCGCCCAACGCCGCGAGCGGACGATTCAACCTGTCGTTGTCCTCGAGAATCCATGATGCCTCCGCCCCAGCCAGACCGTACTCCTTGGCTCGTTGGCACATCGCGTTCGCGAACAACGCGAAGATGCCGCGCTGACGGTATTCCGCTTTCGCGCCCAAGATCATGATGCGGCCGGTGCGGAGGCGCGGTTTTGCGGCGAGGAGCTTGAACAACCCGGTTGGCAACAGACGGCCATTGCCAATCGCCTTGTACGCATGATGAAAGTCGGGGACGATGATCAGAAAGCCCGCAGGTTCACCGTTCACCTCCGCCATCAACGCGAAGCGCTGGTTCACGATGTACTTGAGCACTTGGGCCTCGTGGAGGAAGCTCTCGCGCGACATCGGGAAAAAACCCCAATTCGACTCCCAAGCCGAGTTGTAAATCTCCCAACACCGATCGACCTCCGGTCCGAAATTCTTGAGATCGAGCTCGCGGAACGTGAGCGTCTTACCGCGCAACGCGCGTTCGGCGACAAGCCGAACACGATCCGGTAGCACGAACGCGCTGGGGCCCTCCGCAGCAAAGAAGTAGGCCAACAGATCTTTGGCCTTGGTGAATCCCGCCTGTTCCACGAGCGCGGCGTAGTAGCGTGGATTCCATGTCGTCATGATCATGGGATGCCACTGGAACCCATCGACGAGCATTCCGCACTCGTGATTTGTCGACGGATTCATCGGACCACGCATAGTGTCGAGGTTGCGTGAACGCAGCCAGCTTTCGGCGGCGGCGAACAACGCGTTCGCCGCCTCTTGATCCTCTCGACATTCGAAAAAGCCAAAGAACCCGACCCGATCGTTGTGGAACTCGTTATGCGCGCGATTCTCGATCGCGGCGATGCGGCCGACCGGTGCGCCGTTCCGCATCGCGAGAAACAACTGGCGGTCGGCTGTCCGATAGAACGGGTTCGATTTCTTGTCCAATGCATCGCGGACGGCAATCCGCAATGGCGGTACCCATTCCGGATGGTCGGCCGTGTTATAAACCCGCCACGGCAGGTCGACGAAGCGGCGGAGATCTCGAGACGAGTCGACAGAGAGAATGTCGAATGACACAGGGCGTAAGTAAGACGTGATGACGATGTCCAACGCCGCGCCGAGCGAGCGCGTGGGTCCTGCCATCAAGATTCTTGCCGCGTATCTGACGATATCGTTGGTGCCGGCGATTATCGCCTGGATCGGCGCGCGCGAACCAGGCGCGTTCGTCCTGCTTCACGTCGTCGCGCTCATCGTCGTTTCGGTCCTCGCGCTTTGCCGAAAAGCGGGTCTGGTGGCCGACTGGCTCCCGCTCGCGGCCATCCCGTTTCTTTACGCCGAGCTTCCGCGCATTGCCGTGGGCGGCCTTCACGATCACGTCGTTCAACGCTGGGAGTTGGCGACGTTCGGAACGTCACCGGCGCAGTCGGCGTCGGCGCACTGGCCCAACGCGGTGCTGAGCGAGTTGCTCCACGCGGCGTATCTCTCGTATTACCTGATCATCTACGGTCCGCCGGTTTTTCAGTATGCGCGCGGCCGGATCGAGGAGTTTCGCGGCACGGTCGCCGGTTTGATGACCATGTTCGCGATTTGTTACGTGCTCTTCATCGTGTTTCCCGTCGCCGGTCCGCGGTACGAGTGGGCTCCTCCCGCGGCGGTATTCGACGGCCCGGTGCGACGGCTCGCGTTGCGCATCCTGGCAGCCGGCTCATCCAGAGGCACGGCTTTTCCGTCATCGCACGTCGCCGTTGCGACGGTGCAAACCGTGCTGGCGTTTCAGCGAAGTGCCCGGACCGGCCTCTTACTCGGCGCGCTCACATCTTGCTTAGGAATTGGCGCGGTGTACGGCGGTTTCCATTATGGCGTCGATGTTCTGGCCGGTGGCGTTCTTGGCCTGGCAGTGGGACTTGCGTTGCTATGCGCAGATCGTGATGTATTCGCCGGACCATTTCTCTCGGTCGCGGCGCGCATTCAGAACGTGGATGAGTCTGCTGGCGACGTGAAATGATCATTAGCGAACCCACATGATGTTTCGATTCCAACGAGCTGTCATCATCGTGGCGATGGTCGCGGGTTTCGTGAAAGCGGCCGATGCTCAGACGCGACCATCGACGGAGCAGGCACAACAACTGTTGCAGACCCGCCCTGACCTCATCGCGCAGTTGCAGGCGCAGCTGCGGTCGAGCGGTTTGTCGCCTGACCAGATCAAAGCGCGGCTCAGGGCTGAAGGCTATCCCGAGAATTTGTTGGACGCTTATCTCCCCAATACGACGGGGACGGCAACGACGCCAACCGCGGGGGGACTTCCGAGCGACGATGTCTTCGCCGCAATGCGCGCGCTGGGCCTGGCCGACACGCTGGCGGTGGATTCGCTGCGCGTACAGGCGCGAAAGTATCGCAAGTCACAGGAGCAACTCGATTCCGCGTTTCTCGACACGCTGAATCGCGCGATGAAAAATGATTCGGTGCGCGTCGCGCTTCACCGCGTGCTGCGATCGCGCCAGAATCTGCTCGCGACGACAGACAGCGGATTCTCCATCTTCGGACTCGATCTCTTCAAGGGCGAGACGTCGCAGTTCGACGCGACGCTCGCCGGTCCGGTCGACGAGAATTATCGGTTTGGGCCCGGAGACCGACTGGTGCTCATCCTCACTGGCGACGTGCAGGCATCCTACAACCTCGAGGTCACGCGCGAGGGATTCGTCGTCATCCCGAACGTCGGCCAAGTGCAGGTCGCGAATCTGACCAAAGGCGAGCTCGAGAACCAGCTCTACACGCAACTCGCGCGATCGTACTCCGGCGTGCGGCGAGGACCGGGCGCGCGCACGCATTTCTCCATCAACGTCAGTCGCATCGGGACGAATCAGGTCATCGTCACAGGCGACGTCACGCAGCCGAATGCGTACTCGGTGTCGCGCGCCGGGACCGCGATGGATGCGTTGTACAAGGCGCAGGGTCCAACGGAAAAGGGATCGCTGCGCAACGTGCAGGTTCGGCGAGGGTCGCGCACAGTCGGCGTGCTGGACGTCTATGACTACTTGATCCGCGGCGACGCGTCGAAAGACCTGCGGCTCGAGAACGGTGACGTGATCTTTGTCCCACCGCATGGACCGCGCGCTCGTGTCATCGGCGCGGTGCTGCGGTCGGCGACGTACGAGCTCAAACCCGGTGAAAACGCCGCCGATCTCATCCAGATGGCGGGCGGTTTCACAGCCGACGCTGATCCGTCGCGCGTTCAGATCGAACGGATCATTCCGCCCACGCAGCGACGGGGTTTGGGCACGGCGCGCCAGATCATCGAAGTGCCGCGTGCGCTGTTCACGAATGGCGCCGTGAGCGAAGCGACGATCGAAGACGGCGACATCGTCCGCGTGGGTGAGGTCCCGAGCCATCTCGCCGCCCGCGTCGCGGTCGAAGGCAACGTGTGGAGCCCGGGCGAAATCGGATTCGTGCCCGGAATGACGCTGACCGACGCACTGCGGCGGGCCGGCGGGCTGCGACCCGATACGTATCTCGGCCAGGTGCAAATCACGCGGGTGCGGCCCGACTCGACGTACGCCATGATCCAGGCGCAGCTGCGTGACACGACTGGGGCGACCACCGGCGACGTCCGTCTGGCCGACGGCGATAGCATCAGAATATTCTCATTACCCGAGTTTCGCCCACAGCGCTACGTGACGGTGAGCGGCGCGGTGCGAAAGGGCGGCCGGATCCCGTATCGCGACGGCATGACGATGCGGGACGTCATCCTGTTGGCCGGCGGACTGCAGGAGAGCGCGCTCCTCAGCGAGGCGGAGATCGCGCGCATGCCGGAGAACCGCGCCGGCGGCGTCATGGCGCGAACGATGAAAGTCCCGCTCGACTCGACATACCTGTTCGACCGTGGACCCGATGGCCGGTATTTGGGACCGCCGGGCATGCCGGCGCCGGCGGCCCGCGCGCCAGATGTTCGCCTCGAGCCCTATGACAATGTGCTCATCTTCCGCCAACCGGATTGGGCGCTGCAACGCACCGTGGTGTTGCAAGGCGAAGTCCGGTTTCCGGGTCGCTACACGTTGCAGACGAGGAGTGAGCGAGTGCTCGATCTCATCAACCGAGCGGGCGGCTTGACGTCGGATGCGTATCCCAACGGAATCGTCTTCTACCGGCAACGCGACAACCTGGGACGGATCGGCATCGATCTGCCGGCCGTGCTTCGTGACCGTGGTCACGTCGATAATCTGGTGCTCGCCGACGGTGACTCGATCTTCGTTCCCGTGTACTCGAGCGTCGTAACCGTCACCGGTTCGGTCAACTCACCGGTCGCCGTGTCGTTCGTTCGCGGTGCCAACCTCGACTTTTACATTCGCGCCGCCGGCGGTGGCACGTCCAAGTCCGACGTCGGGCGCGCGTACGTCACACAACCGAATGGTAAAGTCGAAAGCCGTAACTCGCATTTGCATTTCTTCAAATCGACTCCGACGCCGCAGCCGGGGAGTACCATTGTCGTCCCGCCTGTCGACGCGGCCGACCGGCGAGACTACGTGGCGTTGTTGACGGCGCTCACGTCGATCTTGGGGTCGACGGTGGCCCTCGCCGCAATTCTCAAGCGATAGACCCACGGTTTCCGCGCGCGTCGGCCACAGAGGCGTGGTGATTGCGTGGTGACTTTGCTCCGCCGGGCGAGCTCGGCGGAGTGAAGGCATTTGAAGCTCGACCGATTTCTCGGCGGTCGACGCTTCGCACACGATCGGCACCACCGCACGTGAATCCCTCTGGACTTCCCGCTTCAGAACTGCCGCCCGCGGTAGTAGAGCAGGCAGATATCCACCTGCCGCGACGCGTACCGCATTCCGCTCGGGTACTCGCGCTTCCGCCGTACGACGTTCGCCTGCGGCGTGAACTCGCCCAACGCCGCCTCCTTGTCTCGATTGGACGCCAGGTTCTCCGCGTCGGGTCGCTCCACGTGCTCGACGCGATGGCCGTGGTGGCCGCGGCGCTGCTTGCCACCGAAATCACGTCGGCCAGCGACACGCGACGGCTCTGGCCGTCGCTCGTTGGTCTCGTACTCATTGGTCTGAACGCGAACGCCGCGTATCGCCCCGGCGACGCGCGACGCGACGGCCGCCGACTGTTGCTGGGTGTCGGACTCGCGGCGGTCGTGCTCGCGGTGCTCGCGATTCTTCCGCCGAGCATCGAGTTACCGCTCGCGTTCCTCCCGTGCTTCATCCCGATCGCGCTCGCCGCGCTGATCGTCGAGCGATGGCTCGTCGATCTCGTCGTCCGCCAAGCCTACGCGCACGGCATCGGACTTCGAAAGGCACTCATCGTCGGGCGTCACGGGGATGTTGAGGAAATACTCAACGGGCTCCAAAACGACCTGAACCGTGATCACCGCATCATCGGGTACGTGACGCCATCGCACGTCTACGACTCGAAGGCACTCGGTTCGATCGACGACCTCGACGCTATTCTCGATCGAGAGGACGCGGCCGAACTCATCATTGCAGGCTCGCTTCGGTCTGACGTCGTGCAGCGCGTGGCCGACGCGTGCATCAAATGTGGAACGGCGATGATCGCGGTTCCGTCGTGGGGACGCGGCGTGCGCGGGTGGGCAGAGCCCGTCAAGGTTGGCGGTCTGCCAGGCTATCATGTGCATCCGGCGCGCCTTGGTATGCCGGCGCTCGTGCTCAAGCGCGTGACCGATCTCGTGCTGACGGTCGTCGGACTCGTCGCGTGCGCGCCGCTCATGGCGCTCATCGCGCTGGCGATCAAGATCGATTCACGCGGTCCTGTGTTCTTCCGGCAGCGCCGCGTCGGACTCGGTGGCCGCGACTTCATGATGTGGAAATTCCGCAGCATGTCGCACGAGGCCGAACACAAACGTGAGCCGATCGCTCACCTCAACGCATATCCGGACGACCGCCTATTCAAGCTTCGCGACGACCCGCGCATCACGCGCGTTGGGCGGCTGCTGCGGCGATTCAGTCTCGATGAGCTGCCGCAACTTCTCAACGTCCTTGCGGGCGAAATGTCGCTCGTCGGACCCCGACCGCCGATCCCGCTCGAGGTCGGGCGATATGAGCCACGTCACTTCGTCCGACTCAGCGTCGTTCCGGGCTTGACCGGCCCATGGCAGGTCGGCGGCCGGAATCTCATCACCGATTTCGAGGAAGTCGTTCGCCTCGAGCGGGAGTACATCGACGATTGGTCGCTACGTCTCGATCTCCGGATCATGGCGAAGACCGTAGGCGTGGTCCTCAGCGGCAGGGGCGCGTACTGAACGCTCAGGCTCTTCGGATCGCGCTCGCCACGGACTGGCTCACGTCGTTTGGCGGCGCCGAGCGAGTCCTGCAGCAGCTTCGCGTCCTGTATCCGACCGCGCCGATCTTCACATCGGTGTTCGATCCGTCGGCCGTGCCGGACGCGCTGCGATCATGGGACGTTCGCCCGTCCTTCCTTCAGCGTTTGCCATTTATCAAACGCTACTCGCGGGCGGCGTTGCCGCTCATGCCAATGGCCTTCGACCGGTTCGATCCCGAGCCATACGATGTGGTGATCTCGGTGTCGGGGGCGTTCGCCAAAAACGTCCGCCGCCCAACGACCGGGTCGACGATCTGTTATTGCCTCACGCCTCCGCGATACATCTGGGACATGCACGAGGAATACGTCCGCGGACGGCTCGACCGACCGCTGCTCGACCTGGCGGCGGACTGGCTCCGTCGCGCCGATCTCGCCGCGGCGTCGCGTGTCGACCAGTTCATTACCAACTCGAAGACCGTCGCCGAGCGTGTGCAGCGGACGTACTCGCGAACCGCCACGGTCATTTACTCGCCGGTCGATTGCGCGTGGGTACGTCCCGACGGCTCCCCGCCCGACGATTACTACCTGGTTGTCAGCCGCCTCGTCCGCTACAAGCGAGTTGATCTGGCGATCGAGGCTTGCAATCAACTCAAGCGCCGACTGCTCATTGTCGGGTCTGGTCCGGAAGCGGCGAGGCTCCGCGAAAAAGCTGGCCCGACAATTGAATTCCTCGGGAAACTCGGCGATGGCGAAGTTGCCACGCTCTACGCTCGCTGCAAGGCGTTTCTTTTCCCCGGATTCGAGGATTTCGGCATCACGCCGCTCGAAGCTCAGGCCGCGGGTCGTCCCGTAGTCGCCTTCGGCCGTGGCGGCGCGACTGAAACTGTGGTCGACCAAGTGACGGGAGTCTTATTTGCCGAGCAGTCTGTCGAATCGCTTGTCGAAGCGATCGAGCGGCTCGACCGGTTGTCGCTTTCACAAGCCGACTGCCGTGAGAACGCAATGCGGTTCGACGTGTCCGTCTTTCGACAGCGCATGAGCGCGGCGGTCGACGACGCCGTTACGCGCGAACGATATGGCAATGCATGAACGTGTAATACGACGCTGCCTGTTGCTCGCACTCGGACTGCCGCTTGTCGCCGGCGGACAACAGAGCGTGACGCCCACCCTCGCGGTGACGGTTCAGCAAAGCGACACCGTTCCGGATTTTGTTCGCCGCGCCGCGACGGCGCATCCACAGCCCGGTGACCGCGTGTGGTTTCATGTGTGGCGCGAACCCAAATTGAGTGACACGGTCATGGTCGACGAACGCGGCGACGTGATGTTGCCGAAGGTCGGCATCGTCAACGCATCCGCGCTCACGATCGGCGCCTTTCGGGATACCGTTCGCGCGCGCATCGCCGAGTTCTTGCGCGATTCGCCGATCGAGCTGGTTGTGCTGCGGCGCGTCTCAGTCAATGGTGAGGTCGCAAAGCCCAACATCTATTACGTCGACGTGACGACCACCGTCCGCGACGTCATTGCTCATGCGGGCGGCGTGACCGAGGTGGGGAACGCCAACAACGTGTTCGTCGTTCGCGACGGTCAGCGCATTCCCGTGCGCGACTGGCAGAGCGATCGGTCGGCGAGCTCCGATCTACGCTCGGGCGACCAAGTCGTCGTCGCACGAAAGAGTTGGCTCTCGATGAATGTGCTCCCGGCGCTGAGTGTGATGACGGGGGTCGTCTCGCTGGTCGTCGTCCTCTTCCGTCGATAGCAACGATGAGTGCGAGCGCATCGACCGCCGTGGACACGATCGACGTTGCCGATCTTGCGCGCACCGTACGTCGAGGCTGGCGCGTCGTCGTCGCGTTCACGGTACTCGGCGCCGTCGTCGCGTTGGCCGTCGTGTTGTGGGCGCCGCCGAAGTACCTGGCGACGGCCAGCGTCGTGATGAAAATGGGCTCCGATCCGGGCACGTCGTTGCTCTCGAAGCTGAGCGGCGGCCTGGGCGACGTGGCGGGCAGCGCGCTCTCGTCCGCCACGAAGTCGCCGACGGAGACGGAGATCCAGATTCTCTCGAGTCGAGCCGTGGCGGGGAGGGTGGTTGATTCGCTTCGCCTCCAGGCGCGAATTACCACGCCGCGCGGCATCCCGACGGCGCGCGTGGTCGATTCGCTCGCGTTGGGCGGGTCATTTAAGCCACGCAAATATCACTTTACGAAAGTCGGATCGGCGTACCGCTACGACGGTCCCGAAGGCGTGGGGACGGCGACACCCGGCGTTCCGGCGAAGCTCGCCGTGGGCACGATCACGCTCCACGCCACCGACGCGCCAAGCGCGTTCGATCTGGAGCTGCGCGATCGCGAAGACGCGATCAGCCGTTTCGATAAGTATCTGTCGGTCGAAAAGGCGGGCGGCGAAGTCGTGCGTGTGAACTATCGCGGCGACGATTCGTTGACCGCGGCCGTCGCCGCGAACGCGCTACTCGCAAACTACTTCGCCCGCCGAACGACAACCGATCGCGGGGTCAACCAACATCGGGTCGAGTTCCTATCGGCCAAGGCGGATAGCGCGTCGGCTCAGTTGCTTGCGGTGTCGCGCGAGTTGCGGCGGCAGCAGGAGCGGAGTGGCGTGATCGATCCGACCGTCGTGGGCAAGATCGAGCTCGAACGCGCGTCGCAGATTCGCACGAGCCTCGCCGAGCTGCAGATGGAAGAGGCCGCGCTCAAGCAATTGATGGCGAGGGTCACGAATGGCTCAATGCAGCCGCGCGAGCTCGCGGCCTACCCGACGTTCCTCAAGAGTCCCGCGATCAATCAACTGATCGGCGAGCTCGTTCGCGTGGAGACGGATCGTTACAAGTCGCTCGAGACTCGAACGGAAAAAGATCCCGAGGTCGTGGCGCTGACGCAGAGCGCCAAGAACATCGAAGGACAGTTGCTGCCGCTCGCACAATCATACTCGGCGTCGATCGCGCACCAGCGCATGGACGAGCAGCAGCACTTCGACTCCCTCCAGACACAGATCGCTGCGCTACCGGGCGTCGCTGAGTCCGGCCTCGGTCTTCAACGCGATGTCTTGCGACTCAACCAGGTGTACGCGGTGGTCGGCGCGCAGCTCGTCGAAGCTCGGCTTGCCGCGATCTCGGAGGGTGGCGACGTACACGTGTTGGATGTCGCTGTCGCTCCCAAGGAACCGTCATTCCCACGGCCGGTGATGACAATGGGCGTGGGAATCGGCGGCGGGCTGTTCGCGGGGATGATCGCCGCCTTGATGATCGCCGCGCTGGGTCGCTGGGTTCAGGATCCGCGAGACGTCGAGCGCACGACCGGTGTGCCAGCACTACGGTTCGATCCGGCCGTGCCGCTCCTGATGAATGGTGCGGCGTCGCGCACCGTACTCGTCGTTCCGCTCGATCAACGGGCGCGACTCGATCCGGTGATTCAACGTCTCGCGCAGACCGCCGAATCGCGATCGATCCGCGCGACGGTGCTCGATTTGTCGGACTATCAGTCGGCGACGACGTCGTTCGTACCGCGCATCACGTCCGGCGGCGTCGAATCGGTGAGCGGTGGAATCTTTGACGTGAACAGCAGGATCAGCCGACTCGAGGAGGAATTCGGCATGGTGATCGTGCGCCTGCCGGGACTCGTGACGGACGCGGCGGCGGCGGCGTTGACTGGAGCGCGGCCGGTGTTGCTCGTCGCGCCGCAGCGTCGGATCGATCGGGAGAAGCTCGTCGGCGCGGTGCAATTGCTCCGTCGCCTCGACGTGCCGTGCGCGGGCATCGTGCTAAGCGGCAGCGAGCAAGATGGAATCCTCACGACCTGAGTTGCTCTCGATCGCGACCCTCGAGCCGTGGACGGCAAAGCAAAGTCTCTTGCTCACGACGCTCATTGAAGCGCTCATCCTCCTGTTGCTGACGGCGAATCTCGGCCGAATTCCGGTTGTGTCTACAGGGGAAAGCTCGGCACCGCTTCTCATCAATGATCTCGCCGTAGGACTCGTCGTCTGCCTCGGCCTGGCCGTCGGTGTCACGACGCGATCATTTCGCATCGATCGCGTGGGGCTGACCGGCATTCTGTTCGCGATGATCGGCGCGTCGTCGGCAGTGAGCACGGCGCACAGCTACGGATTCTCGACGTTCGAGTTGGCGCTGAGTCTCGCGTATCTCGCGCGGTGGATGCTCTACTTCGGCGTCTATCTCGTGCTGATCAATGTCGTGAAGCGGCGCGACGTGAACGGCATCTGGAGCGCCGTCGAGACGATGTTGCTGATCTTCGCGGCGTTCGGAATTGTGCAGGCGGCGTTTCTTCCGGGGTTCGCTCAGATCGTCTACCCCGAGTCTCGTGCCTACCTCGACTGGGACATTCAAGGGCACCGCCTGGTGTCGACGGTGCTCGAGCCCAACATTGCCGCCGCGATGCTTCTCGTGGGGTTGTTGGTGCAACTCGCGCAACTGTCGGTCGGCGTGCGAGTGCCCCGTTGGCGACCGCTGCTCCTCTTCCTCGCGCTCGTGCTTACCCTGTCGCGAAGCGGCGCACTCGGGCTCGTTGCCGGGGTCGGAACCATTCTGATCGCGCGCGGGCTATCGAAGCGACTGCTGCGATGGATCGTCGTCGTGACGGGGCTCGTGCTCGTCGCGCTTCCCAAACTCATCACGTTCGCGGCGACGTACGGGAAGTTCAGCAGCGGCGGATCCGCGGCGGCACGCGTGTTGTCGTGGGTGCAGGCGTTGCGCGTGTTCCGCGATCATCCGTTGTTCGGCGTCGGCTTCAACACCTTCGGCTTCGTGCAGGAACGGTACGGCTACGTGCGGTTCGGCACCGCGGCGTATTCGTCGGACGGCGGGTTGCTGTTCATTGCGGTGTTGACGGGCGTCGTCGGCCTCGCCGTGTATGTGTGGATGCTCTACGCGATCGTACGGCGGTGTCGCGCGATCTGGCGCGACCGCGAGTTGCCGGCGGAGTATCGCGGTCTCGCGATCGGCATGACGGCGGTGATTGTGGGCCTCTGCGTGGACAGCGTGTTCGTGAACAGCCTGCTGACGACGTTCGTGATGGAGCTGTTCTGGATTCTCTGCGCGCTGACATTCTCGATCGCGACCGACCAACGCGCCGCTGGTCGCATGCGTTCGTCGAGTATCAGCTCTCTTGGGGCCCGGCCAGTACCGTCGCTGCGAGTGGAGGTGTAAATGACGAGACGATCCGCGATGATACTGGTCGGTGGGGCGTTCTCGCTCGCGGGGCTCACTGCGTGCGATCCGTGTTTCGGCATCGGTAGTTGCGACGGCGATCCGCGTCTTTCAATTGAGGGACGAATCGTCGAACACACCACGGGTCAACCGTCGTCCGGCGTCCGGATCGACTTGATTCGAGTCGCGGGTATCGAACTCGCGAGCGACTCGATGTCTACTGTGACCGACGCCGACGGACATTGGCAGATCGGCGAATCCGCGCGCGACGTTGGCGACGTGACAGTCGACGTCAACGTCCGTCTTCAGAACGTGGCGAGCTACCGCGTGCGCGGCCTCCATCTGAGCGTTTCAGATCGGCGCGGAGACGGACTGGTGACGCCCACGTGGGTCTCTGATCCATATTTCGCGTTTGCGCTGGAACTTTTCTACCGTGCTAGCCAAGACACTCGCGTCGGAGGCGCGACGGTCGAGTTTCACCGGACGGGTGGTATCGATTATAACGTTGGGAGTAGCGGCCAGGTGTTCACGGGACGAACCGACGTTGCCGGTCGGCTTAACTTCTTCGATGTGTGGGCCCACGCCACGAGTCTCGGCGACTTGATCGGCGATATCGTGGTGCATTTGCCCGCGCCATTCGCGCCCGACACGATTCGCGGGTTGCATCTCGCGGCGACGCAGGTTCTTCACGCCGACACGCAGATCATTCGACTCGGCGTCGGACCACCGTTCCAATCCGTTGGCGGGTCCGAGTCGGCGCTATGGAGCAGCGTCCCTCGCGAAAAAAAGCATGACGCCGAGGTGGCCGCCATGATCAGTGAGTCGCGCGGCGATGCGTTCGCACCGATTCGCGTGCAGCATCGCCAAGATTCGCCGGATATCGTACTCGAACATCGCCATTAGCGGCGCGGCGAACGACCGACCTTGAAGGAGATTCATGAGCCGGTGAGCGATGCGAGATGAGCGGCGTGCCCAATGAATGGCGCGGCGAAGGAGCGTCGCGTTCCGAGCGTACGTGAAGTGGAGCATTCCCCCGCCGTCGGGCGCGAGGCGGGCTAACATCGCCTCCACGAGCTCGTACCCGATCGCCGTTGGAATGTGCTGGAACACAATGTATGAATGCACAAAGTCGAACGGGCCGGCGATACCGGCGAGTCGCGGACGCGATGCGGCAAACTCGACGTTTGAAACGCCGGCGCGCAAAGAATTACGCCGTGCCTCGTCCAGCATGGCCGGCGATGCATCGACGCCGACAACAGTCGCGCAGGCGTGGGCGAGCGGAATCGTGAGACGTCCCACACCGCAGCCGAAATCGAGTGCCCGGCGAATCCGGAGGTCGCCGCCGACGAGTTGGCGCATGGTGGCTAGCGTTTCGCGGACCTCGCGCTCGCCATCCTCAAAAAACGCCGCACGCGACGACTCGTCGATTGCCGCGGAGTGAAACTGCGGCTGGGCCAACACACCGTAGTAGGGATCGAGGCGCCCGAATTCCTCCCATTCCCGAATGCGCCAGTCGGTGGCTCCATCAACGCCGGTTTGCGACTGAACGGGCATGTCGCCTCGAAGCGAGCGCCGGGCGTACGACGTTACCCGGACGAGTATTATTGGCTATTCGGCGAATCGAACACCCGGAAGTCTTGTGCCACAGCAGGTCACCGTCGAGCGTGTTCATGATTTCGAGCCATGAAGGCCGCGATTGCTAGGGACCGCCGCGCGGTGAACGACGCCTCTCGGCCTTCGGTCGCGATCGACGTCCGGATGGCGGACGCTCCCGGCATCGGCACATATCTGCGCAACCTCGTGCCGCGAGTCGTTGCCGCGCGGCCGTGGTGGCGATTCGTGCTGCTCGGAAAGACATCGGCGATCGAGCGCGTGGGATGGCACGAGCTCGAGAACGTGTCCGTTCGGCAACTCAGCGCGCCGATCTACAGTGTGCGCGAACAACTCGCCTTGCGACCAGCGCGCAATGAACGAGTCGATTGCTTCTGGTCGCCGCACTACAACATTCCGCTGTGGGGACGCGCACCACTGGTCGTCACGGTGCACGACGTGATTCATCTCGCGCGTCAGGAATACACGCGCAACGTCGCGAAGCGAGCATACGCAGGGCTCATGTTCGAGACTATTCGCCGCCGCGCCTCGGCGATTCTCACCGTCTCTGAGTTCACCAAGGGAGAGTTTCTGCGACTCGTCGGTTCACCAGTCGCCCCGATCACGGTCGCTCACAACGGAGTCGATGAACACTGGTTTCGGCCCGTCGATTCGCCGTCACCGCGCCCCTCCGAGCCGTATGTCGTTTGTGTCGCCTCGGTCAAGCCGCACAAGAATTTGGGCGCGTTGATCGAAGCATTCGCGACGCTGTGCGATCGCATTCCACACAACTTGCTGATCGTGGGGCGCATCGACGGTTTGCGAACTGCAGACAGGACGGTGTTCGGCCGTGCCAGAGCGTACGGCGATCGAGTGCAGCTGACCGGCGAGGTGAGCGACCCGACGCTCCGTTCGCTGATCGGTGGCGCCGCGGCGCTCGTCCACCCGTCGCTCTACGAGGGATTCGGACTGCCTCCACTGGAGGCGATGGCCGCGGGTTGTCCCTGCCTCGTGTCCCGAACGACGGCAATGCCGGAGGTCTGCGGCGACGCCGCGCTCTACTGTGATCCGATCGATCCGGGCGACATTGCGTCACGCTTGTATCAGCTCGTGACCGACGAACATCTGCGGGAAGATCTGTCGGCGCGTGGCCGCTCTCGGGCGGCGACGTTTCAATGGAGCCGGACAACGGAACGGACGCTCGAAGCGCTCGATCGTGCTGTCACCTGTGCCCGAAGCGTCTCGCCGGCGTGACCTTGTGTTGAGCGAAGCCCAATCACACGACGGCGACGCGCTGGTACACCGACTCGTACCGCTCAGCAATCGCATTCGCCTCGAAATCTCGAGCGCGTCGAAGGCACTCGTCGCGCATTCGGCAAGCCCTCGTCGGATCGGCGACAAAGGCGCCGAGAATTGAACACAGCTCGCCGGCGTTGTTCGGCTCAAATAGCGCCCCGGTCACTCCATCGGTGACAACCTCACCGAGCCCACCGCGTCGCGATGCGACGACGGGCACGCCGGCCGCGAACGCCTCGATCGCCACGAGGCCGAACGTCTCGTGCGACAGTGAGGGTACGACAAGCACGTCGATCTGCTTCAGAAATTCATCACGATCGACGAACCCGTGGAACCGCACGCGAGGATCGACGAAGCGTTCTCGCAGCTGGCGCTCGAATCCGTTGATCCCGCGTCCGGCGATATGGAGTTCCCAGTTGTCGCACGCGAGCCCCTCGGCTGCCTCGAGAAGTCGCTCGACGCCTTTCGCCGGCTCGAGTCGGCCGAGATAGCCCACCCGGAACGGATGCGCCGTCGAATCAGGCTGCGGCTTGTGCGAATCGGAGCCGCACGGATTGCCAATCAGAAATGTCTCGGCGCGTGGGAAGGCGCCGTGCGCCAAATGGCGGTCGAGCACGAACTGGCTCACTCCGACGACCGCGCGCACCTGTGACGACAGTTTGACGCGCGGCCACGAGTAGAGCGCGCAGGTCGCGTGCTGGCCGTCGCAGTTCGACCCGTTCGCGAACATCGTCGAGCGCGGGCAGAGCAAATAATAATCGTGGAGTGTGTGAACGATCGGCATCTGCCGATCGTGCGCCGCCGACCACGCCAGCACCGAGAATCCCGTCAAGTTGTGCGTGTGCACGACAGATGGGCGTTCATCGTCGAGAATGCGGCCAAACGCGTTCATCATCCGGACGTTGACGGTATCCATCGCATGCCAGACCGGCTTCGCGACGGAGTGGCGGCCATCGAACGGCAACAGCTGATAAATATTTTGAAGCCCGACGTAATACACCGGAACACCGCCGACACATTCGCGCTGGACGCCGCGCTTCGCGCTCGTGCACACGACGACGGGTTCGTGTCCGCGTGCGAGCAGCACCTCGGCCAGTGTCTGAACGACGCGCTCCGTTCCCCCGAGCACATTCGGTGCGTACAGCGTGTTGAGGAGAACGACTTTCATGGCGTTGGATGCCTTGCCGAGAGGGCGTCAGCGAAGCGACAACGGCGAGAACCACAGCCGGAGCGAGGCATTGCGAAAATCATTTTCGCGCTCGGGGCCGAATCCGCCGCGAACGTTCTGAAACAGGAAGTTGACGCGGGCCGCCACACTGTATTCCGCGTGAAGCTCGGCGCCGAGCGCGCGCACAGTTCCGCGGATGCCCGCGAGCGCGGTCACGTCGTGCGAGAAATACGCGATTCCGGTAGGCTGCCTGTAGTAAACGTCTTCGTCCCACCGGATACGCTGAACAAAAATGCCGACATCCCACGATCGCGGCATGTAGTCGAGCGAGAGAAACTGGCTCGATCCGCCCGGGCCGATCGACGCCCCGATGAGTTGTCCTCGCTGCGTATAACCCTGTGGTACGTCGCGGCTCGTGTAGAACGTGAGCGTGTCGGCGGCGCGCGACGACGGTGTCTGATCGAGAAAACTCACCTCGGCCTGAAAGCGCAGCAGCGCGTCGCGCTGGACGTTGCCGGCGACCTGCATGCCGACCGTGTATCCCTCCGTGTACTGCGGGTCGACGAGCAACTGTCGCAGCGACGAGGGCGGAAGCATTCGTGCCCACTCGCCATAGACCTCGAATCCACTTTCCGGAAAGACCCAACGTCCGAACAGCGAAAAAAGCTGATCGAATGTGCTGGCGCCCGTGTGCGTGGAGTCGGGACGCATCGTGCTGCCACGGAAGAGTGCGTCGAATGCGTGCGCGGTGACGTCTTGCGTTCGCGGCGCCGGACTATACACCGCGCGCGCGACACCGAACGAGAAGTTCGGTTCGACGCGTGGACTGAACGTCGCGACGACGCCGCTGATCGAGCGGCGATCATTGGTCGAGTCCCGATCGAAATAGAGCGACTCGGTCAGCGCGCCAGCGATCAGCTTGGCTTCGAAATCGCCGAAGTCGGTGCGCAACGGACGATTCGTTCGCACGAACGCGTGTGGAATGCCTGGCGCGTTGTCGCTCATCACGAGCGCATTCTGAATGCCGGGGCCCCACCACTGGTTCTCCGTCGCCGCGCCAACGTCGATCATGGCGAGTGACGCCCAGATGGCGGACTGCCCAAGATCGAACACGGTGAATGGTTCTGAACCAAAGCGAACAGGTAGGTCGATCGACACCGGCCCACTGTGGTATGGAGCCGCATAGTCGCTTCGGCCGGGAATACCGGATGGTGGTAACGGGAACGGCCGGTTCTCGGAATACATGAACTCCGGCGCCACCTGAACGCGCAACGGTCCAAGGTTTGCCCGAACACCGGCGGTCACTCGAGAACTGATGCCGCGGCCTGCCCACAGGCTGCCGTCATCAATAGAGAAAGGAATTTGCGAGTTCCACCGCGCGTCGACGGCCGGGTTGATGATCGACCAACGAAATCCGGCCGTTGATGAGTCGCGGAACACATTCGACGATGAGGCGGAGCGGATGAGACTGCCCGACAGCGTTCTGCGCCCGCGATTCTGTTCGAGTCGCAGACGGTCCTCGTCAGGACTGCCGAGCAGAACTGTGTTAGTGACTCTCGAGGCTGAGGTCGTTGCAGTGTCCTGTGCGCGGATTGGAAGTATCGCGGTGAATAGCAACGCCATCGCGGCGCGGTGGTGACAGGGCATGATGAGACGGTTTGTTCGCGATCGAGCGTGTTTAGCCTTTAGGAATCAATGAACGGTCATCCACGTGTACACGTCCTACTAGTCAACTACAACGGCTGGCGGGATACGCTGGAGTGCCTCGAGAGCATCTTTCGTCTCGACTATCCCGATGTTCGAGTGATCGTTTGCGACAACGGCTCGACTGACGGGTCCCTCGAACGAATCCAAGCGTGGGCCGAGGGAACGCAGGCGGCGACCGCAGCTCGCGCAGTCACGCCATACGTCCCCCGCGACACACTATTTCAGAAACCGATTCCGTACGTGCTGCGAGACCGAGCACAAGCGGAGACCGGCACTGTGGCCGATGCCGATGCACGCCTCGTGCTCGTGCGTCTTGGTGAGAACCTGGGATTCACCGGTGGGAGCAACGTCGGCCTTCGATATCTTCAAGCGCGCGGCGAGCCCGGCCTCGTCTGGATCCTCAATAACGACACGGTCGTCGAGTCGAGCTCACTGCGTGAGATGGTCGCCCGGCTGAGCGAAAACCAAGAGCTCGGGGCCATCGGGGCGACCGTCTTCTGGTATGACCGACCGGAGAGGATTCAAGTCGCCGGCGGCGGACGGTTGTCGCGCTGGAGCGGATTTACGACGGTCGCCCGTGTCGCGGGCGGCGCGCGTTCGCATCCGTCGCGGTTCGATTTCATTTCCGGCGCGTGCATGCTGATCAGGTTGGACGTGCTGCGACGTGTCGGCCTGCTCGACGAACGGTATTTCATGTACTCGGAGGAAGTCGACTGGTGCCTGCGGATGAGACAGGCCGGCATGCAGCTCGGCTACGCGCCGAGCGCGCGCGTTTGGCACAAAGGGCAGGGGTTGGGGCAGCGCCACAGCGACCGACGTGACTACCACACGGTGCGCAGCGCGTTGCTGCTGATCCACAAGTTCGCGCCGAGCCGGCTACCGGTGGCCGTGGCCTGGTCGATTTCGAGATGTCTCATACCGAAGCTCGTACGCCGCCAGTGGCATCGTGCCCGGCCGGTGATGACGGCGTATCACGACTTCTTCAGCGCGGTCTCCACGGGACGCACGAGTGACCCCGGCCGTAGCCCGACACCGTGACCGACTCAAAACTGCTCGCCAGAAACACCGCGTTGAATCTCGCGGGGCAGGCGGTGCCTTTGGTCGCCGCGCTCGTCGCGATCCCGTGGCTCATTCGCGGCCTCGGTACGGATCGGTTCGGAGTGCTGACCTTGGCATGGGCGGCGATCGGATACTTTGGTCTCGTCGATCTCGGATTGGGTCGCGCGCTCACGCACGCCGTGGCGACGCGACTTGGATCCGATCGCGAGGACGAGCTCGTCGCGCTCGGCTGGACGGCGTTGGCGCTCATGTTTTTGCTCGGCGCCCTTGGCGCGGCGGCGCTCGCCGGGGCGACGCCGTGGCTCGTGACCGACTTGCTCAAGATCCCCGCCGGCCTTAGGGCCGAGAGCGCGCGGTCGTTCTATCTGCTCGCGCTGTCGCTACCCATCGTCGTCTCCACGGCTGGGCTTCGCGGCATCATCGAAGCACATCAGCACTTCGGACTCGCAACGGCGCTCCGAATACCTCTGGCGATCTTCTCCTACGCGGGACCCCTCGCGACACTGCCCTTCACCAATCGTCTCGACATCGTCGTCGCGGCGCTCGTCGCGGGACGAGTCCTCACGTGGATGGCGCACTTCGCCCTCTGCGTCAAACGGTACGCGTTCTTGCGACATCGTATCGCTATCCGGCGACACGTGATCTGGCCGCTGCTGCGCGTGGGCGGGTGGATGACCGTGAGCAACGTCGTCAGCCCGCTGATGACGTACTTCGATCGGTTCCTCATCGGTGCGCTGCTGCCTGTTGCGGCCGTCGCGTACTATGTCACGCCGTTCGAAGCCGTGATGAAGCTGTTGCTGTTTCCCTCGGCGTTGATGGGCGTGCTGTTCCCGGCGTTCGCCGAGTCATTCGCGCGCGATCGCGCGCGAACCGCGCAGCTGTTCGACAAAGGCGTGCGCGCGGTGGTGCTCGTCATTTTCCCGATTAGCCTCGTGCTGGTGACGTTGGCGTCGGAGATCTTGCGCGTGTGGGTCGGCGCCGAGTTCTCGCATGCGGGCTCGGCGGTGCTCCAGTGGCTGGCGGTCGGGGCGCTGATCAATAGTGTGGGTTACGTGGGGTTCGCGGTGTTGCAGGGCGTCGGGCGCGCCGATCTCACGGGCAAGCTCAACCTGGTCGAGCTCCCATTCTACGTCGTCACGATTTGGATTCTCGCAACCAGACTTGGACTCGCCGGCGTGGCAATGGCATGGACGCTTCGCGTGTTCCTGGACACGGTCGCGCTCTGGATGATGGCGAGGCGCAGCGTCGCGACCGATCGGAAATTGCTGCACACGCCGGTGACCACATGGCTCGTCATGGGGCTTGCGCTGCTCGCGGGCGCGTTGCTTCCCGGCACCGTTCCGCGAGTGGCGTATGTCTTTGCGTGCGCAGCGGTGTATTTGCCCGTCGCGTGGTTCGGGCTCGTGACGGCAGGCGAGCGCGACACCGTGCGTCGCATGTTGCGCCGATCGATGACGACGATCGACGATCCGTCGCGGCAGGCCGCGTGATCCGGCCGCGACACCTTGCTCCGCTCGCGTTGGCGATCTCCGCGATCGCACCGCGACTCACTTCACAGGTTACGGCCGGGTCGTCGAGCCGAGACTTGGTCGCCGTCAACACGGAAATCGAGCGTTATTTACGCGTGCTGCAGGACAAAGGCGTCGCTCCAGCACAGTCATGGGAGGTTCGCGCATTCGGTCCGCGTGAGCTGGATTCGTTGATTCCGAGGACGAACAATCACCCGTGGGCCGCGCGCATCGCGCGACCGGCCAAGAGCCAGGCGGAGGTGTATCTCTTCACGCCCGAGGCGGCGCTGATCTACAATTCAGCGTTTCCTTATGGGTTCAACGACGGCGCGGTGTGGGCCGGACGCGGTGTCACCGGAACCGTGCAGGCCGGAGTCGGCGGGCGCTTCGGTCCACTGTCGTTCACTCTGGAGCCAATCGCGTTTTGGGCCCAGAACAGTTCCTTCACGCTGCTCGCTAACGGACGGTCCGGAAAGTACGTCTTTGACGACGGCACCCATTCAGGAACGATCGATCTGCCGCAGCGGTTCGGCGACGGATCGTATCAGCGAATCGACCCGGGACAGAGCACGCTCCGCCTCGACTTTCCGTGGGTCGCATTCGGCGTGTCCACGGCGAACGATCATTGGGGACCGGCGATCGATAATCCGCTCATTCTGGGAAACAACGCCGCGGGGTTCCCACATGTCTTCTTTGGAACCTCGCAACCGGTCGACATTTTCATCGGCCGCGTCCATGCTCGCGTGGAGTACGGTAGACTCAATCAATCACCGTATGCGTTTCCGTCAGATAGCGAGACGCGGCGGTTCGCATCGGGCCTGGTGGCATCGTTCAGTCCGCGTGGAGTGCCCGGCCTCGACGTCGGTGGAGCGCGCTTCTTTCACACGATTTGGCCCGACTCGGGCTTTACGTCGCACGATTTTCTGCGGCCGATCGAGGGACTGTCGTACCTCGCGACGCAGGGGCCGGGACACACGCAAGTGGGACTCGAAGGCGACAATCAACTTGCGTCGCTCTTCTTTCGCTGGGTCTTCCCACGTGGCGGAGTTGAATTCTACGGAGAGTATGGTCGCGACGATCACAACCTCGACTCGCGTGACTTGCTCGTCGAGCCGGACCATGAGTCGGCGTTCACGCTCGGGCTGCAAAAGGTGTGGACGCACGGCGATGGCCGCTTGATCACCCTTCGCGGCGAGGTCACGAACGCGCGCGTGTCGTCGATCGCGCTGGGTCGCCCCCAAGCCCCTTTCTACGTGCACACGGTGGTCACCCAGGGCCACACGCAATACGGCCAGGTGCTCGGCGGCCCCTCGGTGTACGGCGGTGGGGGGTCGACGCTCGAGTGGTCGCAGTACGACCACACTGGCCGGTGGACGGCTTCGTGGGTTCGGTTTGCCCGTGAGCAATCACTCACGGCGAAAGACGGTCTGCCGGTTGCCGACAAAACCGACGTCATCCACGCGCTAACATTGGAGCGCGTGATGTTTGAGCCGCATTTCGATTGGACGTGGGGCATCACCGCAGCGCGCGAGCTCAACAGAAATTTCTCGTCCGACGCAACCAACATTCGCTTGACGTCAGGAATTCGTTTTCGGCCATAGCGTCGCGACCGCTACAAATACCGATCGCCCGGCTTGCGCGCGCGCACCGGTCGCGCTGGTGATCCGATCGCGACGACGCACGGCGGGAGATCGCGCACCACGGTGGAGCCCGCCCCGACAATGGTGTGTTCACCGATCTCTCGTCCATGAATTACGTTCGCGCCGAGCCCGACCATGCTGCCACTACCGACGCGCACGTTACCGCCGAGCGTGGCACCGGGCGCGACGTGCGCGAAGTCACTAATTAAGCAATCGTGATCGATCGTCGCGCCGCTGTTGATGATGCAATGCGAGCCGATGCGAGCTCCGGCATTGATGACCACGCCCGCCATGACGACCGATCCAGGTCCAATTTCTGCATCGCCCGAAATGTGACTTGACGGGTGGATCGCGATGTCAAACACGGTGTAATGTCGCGCGACTTGCTCGCGCGTGAAATTGTCGCCGATCGCGACGATCACCGCCGAGTCTGGTTCCGGTAATGCGAGTCCTTTGATGACTGCTATTCCGAGAACGCGGTTCTGCTGAGGAGCGTCATCGAGGAACGCGGCCGGTGGACGGCCGGCCGCGATGAGAATATCGGCGATCACTTTTGCGTGTCCGCCGGCACCAATCAAATACGTGACTCGCTGCGATGACATGAGCGCACCGGCGAAGGATCTGTCGTTTCGAACGTGATAATTAACTGAATGCGCGACGACGCGTCCATTCGCGCGACGCGCTAGGAACCTGAGACTGTAACTCCATGCAGGGCGCAGGCACGAGCTGGGAACTGACGCAGAATCCCATTGTCCGTCGAGCTCTCAAGATCGCGGTCGATTTCAGCTGCGGCGCAATTGCCGCGCTCGTTGGATTTATCGTCCAGTTCGGCGCGCTCGCGCCGATCGCCCTCCACGTCGCGCTGACCTGCGCGCTGGCCGGCGCGATCGTCGCCGCCGTGAACGCGATCGGGATCAGCTATCGCACGACGTGGCGCTACATCGGCGTGAAAGAGCCGCTCGTGTTCATGACCTGCAGTGGCGCTGTCTTTATCGCGCTCGGCGTACTGAAGGTGACGCACTTGGTGCCGCTCACGTGGGCATCGGTGCTGCTCTCCGCCGTGCTCGCCCAACTTCTTTGTAGCTCGGCGCGCACGGCACGCCGCTGGCGACTCGCCTCGACGCGTCGTCGGCGTCACGCGTATCGTCGCCCCGTGAGCCCGATCGGCGATCGTCATCGTATTCTCATCGTTGGGGCCGGTGACGTGGGATTCGCCATCGGCCAACAGTTGCACGAGCGCCGACCGCGCGACGTCGAGGTCATCGGATTCCTCGACGACGATCGCGCGAAGATCGGCACGCTGCTGGACCAGGTACCCGTGCTTGGCCCGGTCGAGCAAATGCTCTCGGTCGCCGAACACGAGAACGTCACCGAGGTCATCATCGCCATGCCGTCGGCGCCGTCGGAGTACATCCGCGCGCTCGTCCGCCGGGCGGAGGACATCGGGATCCGTGCGCGAATCGTCGGCGGTGTCGGACAATTGCTGGCGAACGGCGACACGCCACGACCGGGAACGATCAACGTCGCGGATCTGTCGACGGAGCAACTGGTCGAGTGGCCGAGCGCGACGCGACATGCGGCGCCGCGCGACGAGCGTCGCGTGCTGGTCACGGGCGGCGCGGGCTTCATTGGCTCGCATCTCACGAGAATGCTTCTCGAGCGCGGCTACCAGGTCCGCGTGCTCGAGAATTTCACGTACGGCATGGCCGGCATCTCGGCGATTCGCTCGCACCCGAGACTCGAGATCGTCAAAGGGGACATCTGCAATCTCCGGGACGTGAGTCGCGCGATGCGCGACGTCGAAGGAGTCGTCGCGTTGGCGGCGATCGTCGGCGATCCGGCGTGCAATCTCGATCCCGAAGAGACGATCAACCTCAACTACGCGGCCACGAAGATCCTCGCCGAGGCGGCGGACTTCTATCGCGTCCAGCGGTTGGTGTTCGCGTCGAGCTGCAGCGTGTACGGCGCGAGCTTGAAGGAAGACGACCTCCTGAACGAACGCTCGCGACTGAATCCCGTCTCGTTGTATGCCCGAACGCGCGTCCTCAGCGAGAACATCATCTTCGATCGGTGCGGTGACACCGAGCCAGTGGTGCTTCGACTCGCGACCGTATTTGGGTTGTCACCACGCATGCGGTTCGATCTCGTCGTCAACACGCTGACGGCCCGTGCGGTGGTCGATCGGAAGATCTCGATTTTTGGCGGACGTCAGTGGCGCCCCAATGTTCACTGCCGCGACGCCGCGCGCGCGTTTCTCACGGCGCTCGAGGCGCCGGGAGGAAAGGTTGGCGGCGAGATCTTCAACGTCGGTGGCGACGAGAACAACCACCGGATCGCCGAGATCGGCGACATCGTTGCCGACGTGGTCGGCGACGTGGCGATCAGTCTACAGAACGAGATTCCCGATCCTCGCGACTACCGCGTGAGCTTCGAGAAGATTCAGCGAGTGCTCAACTTCGCGCCCGAGTACTCCGTGTGTGACGGCGTGCGCGAGGTCGCGACCGCGATGCGCGCCGATCACAGCTTGCGCATGCACATGGATCCGGTGTTTCACAACGTGCAAGCGCTTCGGCAGGTGCTCGCGCATCCCGAGTCGCCCGCGGCACTGGCGTCGGCGTAACGCGACGGAACGCATCTGAAGACACTCCTCGTCGCGGGCGCACGCCCCAACTTCATGAAGATCGCGCCGATCGCGAGCGCGCTCAGGGCGCGCGGCGCGGAGTCAGTGCTGGTGCACACGGGCCAGCACTATGACCCGCAGATGAGCGACACCTTCTTCAAGCAACTCTGTTTGCCGACGCCCGACTTCTTTCTCGACGTCGGCTCGGAGACGCACGCGGTGCAGACGGCGAGAGTGATGGAGCGATTCGAGCCGGTGCTGCTCGAGACACGGCCCGATTGGGTCGTCGTTGTCGGCGACGTCAACTCGACGCTCGGTGTCTCACTCGTCGTGGCAAAGCGGCGCGAGGAGCTCGGGTGCGGTCTCGCCCACGTCGAAGCTGGATTGCGAAGCCGCGATTGGCGAATGCCGGAAGAGATCAACCGTGTCGTGACCGATCAGTTGTCGGATCTCTTGCTCACGCCGTCGCGTGACGCGCGCGAGAATCTGATTCGCGAAGGCGTCCCCGAGGAGTTGATCTGTTTCGTCGGGAACGTGATGATCGACACGTTGCTGGCGCGACGCGACGCGGCGCGCGGACTTGCCATGGCGGAACGACTCGAGCTCGGGGACGATTACGTCGTCGCGACGCTCCACCGTCCGTCGAACGTCGACGATCCGGCGACGCTCTCCATACTCCTACAATCGCTCGCGCGCATCGCGACCGAGCATCCGGTAGCGTTGCCCGTGCACCCGCGAACGCGCGCCCGAGCGCGCGAGTTCGGTCTCGAATCGCTCCTCGATAGGTTGCGAACCACTGAGCCGCTTGGGTATCTGGAAATGCTCGGCTTGACCGACGGCTGTTCGGTTGTGCTCACCGATTCCGGTGGGCTCCAAGAAGAGACGACGGCACTGGGAGTGCCGTGCGTGACACTGCGCGAACAAACGGAACGGCCGGTGACGATTACGCACGGCACCAATCGTCTCGCGCCGTGGCCGCCGACGGTCGACGGAGTCGTCGACGCATATCGCGAGGCCTACGCGCGTCGAGGACAGCCGAGCGCGCAACCCGAGGGCTGGGATGGCTGCGCCGCCCAGAGAGTGGTCGACGCGTTGCTCGGAACGAAACCCGGGGCGCGACTTCGAGTGTAACAGTGGAACGCGCGCCCTGTCATGAACCAGATCCTTCGCTTCGCTCAGGATGACGCCAGGCGCGATACGAGCACGTCGGCGATTGCCAGCGACGCTGTCGCGCCAGGGCTCGGCGCGTTCAGCAGGTGCAGCGCGTGTGAGCTCTGGTGAATGACGAAATCCTGTACCAGCGTTCCGTCGGACGCGACCGCTTGTGCACGTACGCCGGCTCCGCCAGGCAGCAGGTCGTCGACCTGAAGATCTGGAACGAGCCGCTGCAGCGACGCGCAGAACACGCGACGGCTGAGCGAGCGCCGCAGCTCGTAGCCGACCATGCTCGGATAGCGACGTAGCAATCGCCATAGCCCCGGAAAGAGCAGCGCGTCGGCGGCATCGCGAACGTTCACGTTCAAGGCGTGATAGCCTTCGCGCGCCAGCGCCAACACTGCGTTCGGGCCCGCTTCGACTTCGCCGCCGATCATTCGCGTGAAGTGAACGCCGAGAAATGGAAACGCCGGATCGGGCACCGGATACACGAGATGGTTCACCAACGATCGACGTTCCGGACGCAACTTGAAATATTCGCCGCGAAACGGCACGATCCGGAGGTCGAGCGTCTCGCCCGCGAGCCGTGCAACCCGATCGCACTGCAACCCGGCGCAATTCACAAGGTACGACGCTCGCAGGTCTCCGCGCTGCGTCGCGACGAGCCATCCCTGTCCGGTCGACGCGATCGTCTCCACCGCCGTGCTGGTCCGCACTTCACCGCCAAGGTCGACGACGCGGTCGACGAGCGTGTCGCACACCGCCGTATAGTCGACGATTCCTTCTTCGGGTACGAGCACCGCGGCGACGCATCGAACATGGGGCTCTCGTTCTCTCACTTCGTCGGGCGACAACATTCGCAGGCCGGACAATCCGTTCGCCACGCCGCGCCGAAGCAGCTCGTCGAGTCGCGGCAGTTCGTGTTCGCTCGTCGCCACGACGAGCTTGCCGCACACTTCGTGCGGCACACCGAATTGCCGGCAGAACAACTTCATTTGCCGAATGCCGTCGACGGCGAGCTTCGCCTTGAGGGAACCGGGCGCGTAGTACAGCCCAGCGTGAAGAACACCGCTGTTGTGACCACTCTGATGCCGAGCCACCGTCGCCTCTTTCTCGAGCACGACGACGCGCCGGCGGCTCTCGGACTTGAGCAGCTTGTACGCCGTCGCGAGCCCAATGATGCCACCACCGACGATCACAATGGCGGATCCTCGGGACGCGACTTCCGCTGGTCGAACGAACGATGGCAGATTGGTCATTGATGCGAACGTACGCGGGAAAGCGCCTGCTCGATCTGACACTCGTGCTGCTCACCAGCCCGCTGTGGGCGCCGATGATGCTGGTCGTCGCTCTCGCGGTTCGGATGCGGATCGGTCGACCGGTATTCTTCCGGCAACTTCGCATTGGCCTCGACGACGAGCCGTTCGAGCTCCTCAAGTTTCGCACGATGACCGAGGAACGCGGCGCCGACGGAAATCTCTTGCCCGATGACCGTCGACTCACCTCGTTTGGACGCCGGCTGCGCGCGACCTCCATCGACGAGCTGCCCGAACTGCTCAATGTCTTGCGCGGCGAGATGAGTCTCGTCGGGCCGCGCCCACTACTCGTGCAATATCTCCCGCTCTACTCCGACGCTCACCGGCGACGACACGGCGTACGGCCCGGCATCACCGGTCTCGCCCAGGTCTCGGGACGCAACGCCCTCAGTTGGCCCGAACGCTTCGACCTCGATGTATGGTACGTCGAGCACGCATCGCTTGGCCTCGATCTGAGCCTTCTTGCCAAGACGCTGCGAGCCGTCTTCGCTCGCCAAGGCATTACGGCCCCCGGCGAGGCGACCATGCCCTACTTCACAGGATACTCATCGCCGTCGACTCGGCAAAGCACTTCCGCAGCGAATCAATCACCAGATCCTGATCGGACTCCGTAAGGCTGGACGACGAGGGCAGGCAGAGTCCGCGCGCAAAATGCCGCTCGGACACCGCGCCGCCGATCGCCATCGCGTCGCGCAACAACGGCTGCGTGTGCATCGGGCGCCACACGGGGCGCGTCTCGATGTTATTCGTCTCGAGCGATCGAACCACATCCGCGGGACGAACGCCGTGAACCTCGGGATCGAGATGGACCACGGTCAACCATCGCGTGTGCATTCCCCACGGCGCTTCCGCCTGAAGCGTGACTCCTGGCACGTCGGCCAACGCCTCGCGGTATCGCTCGGCGACGCGCTGGCGTTGGCGAACTCTCTCGTCGAGCACTTCGAGTTGCCCGCGGCCGATGCCCGCGAGCACGTTGCTCATGCGATAGTTGTAACCGAGCTCGGTATGCTCGTATTCGATCTTCGCTTCCTTGGATTGCGTCGACCATTTTTTGAACACGGGCGCGGCCGCGGGGTCCTTGCTCACACACATGCCGCCGCCCGTCGTGGTGATGATCTTGTTGCCGTTGAAGCTCAGAATCGAGAAGGGCGCGGTCGTCGCCGTCTGCCGGCCTTTGTACGTCGAGCCGAGTGATTCGGCGGCGTCTTCGACGAGGGTGATACCGTATTCCTGACACGCCGCGAGCAAAGGGTCGAGGTCGGCGTGCTGGCCATACAGGTGCACGACGATGAGCACTTTCGGCAATCGATTCGCGCGCGCCGCGTCGGCGAAGTATTCACGAACGAGCTCGGGATCGATGTTCCCGGACACGTCTTCGCTGTCGATGAACACCGGCGTCGCGCCGAGGTAGAGGACGGGATACACCGAGCCGATGAACGTCGCCGATTGGACGGCTACGATATCGCCCGGCCCCACACCGATGTAGCGAAGGACCAAGTGCATTGCCGCGGTTCCACTCGAGACTGCGACGGCGCTCACGTCGCCGCCCAACCGGTGCGCGATCTCGCGCTCGAACGCATCGATGTTCGGCCCGACCGACGACAGCCAGTTCGAGCGGAAGGCGTCCGCGACATAGACTTCTTCGCGGCCGCTCATATGAGGGACGGACATATAGATGCGCTTTTCGGGCACGGCCGTTCTCTCCCCGGGAAGAACTTGGAGTCGCTAGCCTCGCAAGTTCGTCGCCAGGAACCGACTGCGAATCGTCGCGTCACGATTTGTGATGGTCGTCACATAGGCCACCGAGACCGCGGGCAGACGCTCGGCATAGTGCGGTGCCCACCACCCCTCGACTGAGTCCGGCGATGCTTCGGCAACGGTCAGTCGCCCCTCGGTTGTAGCCGACAGCTCCGGCAACGGTGCGTCCCGAGGCACCAGCCAGTGAACACGCACGTCGAGCGGCGAGGCATGCGCGACACTGACCTCATCGGAAACGTCGATACCGCGATCGGTCACGACGACACGACGCGTGTGCCGCACGCCGCGATCGAGCCAACTCTCATTGGAGATCTCTAGTATGGCGCCTTCATCGGTCCGGTCGGCTCGCAAGATCCGCGCGCTCGGCCGCTGAAGCCAGAGAAAGCGCGCGCCTTTGACGGCGGCCGGCATCGACGGGATCTCGAGCGTGTTATGGACGCCGATCCCCGCGAGCGCATTGGCCCACGGAAACGGCGCGGTGTAGCGATAGGTGCCGGCATCGACCGCGCGCGGCTTGCCGTCGATCCAAATGTCGACGTGCGCCGGATCGACGTGTGACGGATTCGATTCGTAGCGGCCGGCGCGGGCGAACACGCGCGAGCTTTGCGTTCGTACCGACGCCCACCCCGACGAGCCGACGACGACGCGCGCCGGCGGCGGATCGGCCGATCGAGCGATGTTGGTTGTTCCGAGCCACGCCAGCGCTTGATCGGAAGCCGCGAAGTGCCCTGGCAGAGAAACGCCGAACGTTGCCGCGGCGGCGGTAATGGCGGGACGAAAATCGCGATACGGCCGCGTCGAGATCGGAAGGACCAACGAGCCATCATTCGCCCCGTGATTCGGTACGTCTCCCGATTCGGCGTCATGGAGCTCGACGAGCAACGCGACCGCGGCGCGGATGCGCGCGACCGCGGCCGGCGACAGACCACGCCCGCGCCTCCGTTCGAGCACGCGCTGCGCGACGACCAACTGATCGAGCGCCATGCGTAGATACGTGAGCGAATGCTGAACGTACCATCCGTCCTCGGCGAATTGATCGAGGACGAGTCGGTCGATCAAACTCGCGCCATCGCGAAGCCAACGATCGGCGTCGGGATGTGCGCCGGACAAACGCGCGCCGATCGCGACCAGGCCAGTCGCCTCGGAGATGCCGTGGTTGTTGCGCTGCGACACCGCGTACTCGATCGCGTCGGCGACGCGTTCGCCCGACCATGCGAGCAAATCCTGCAGGCGCGCGCGCCGTACCGGCGTCGATGCCGCGGCGGACGCGAACGCGCGCTCGGCCCACATGCAGGACAACGCGCGAATGGACGTTTCCTGTCCGCAACTCCATTGAATCGTGCGAAACGGTGGGTTGCCATCGATGAACGATTCGACGCCGCGCCAGAACGCTTCCGCGTATCGTTCGTCGCGCGATGCGGCGTAGCCGAGAACAAGATCGAACACCCAGGTGAACCGCGCCGGCTCCCAGACATCCTTTACGTCGCCGTGCGCGGGATCGAGGCTCAGATACTCACGGAGCTCCCACCAAGGCGCGGCGGGATACTGCGTACCGACGAGCGGATGCAGAGACCATTCTCGCGGCGACGTCGGTAGCCGGCGCCAGTCGTTGCGATACGCCTGATGCCAGCCGCCGGCGACGCGATCGGCGCGAGCGACGGCCATGTCGCGATCGATCGCCGATCCCACGGCGTCGAGGTCGACGTCGAACGCCGACGATGCGAGCCGCGCGTCGCCATCGATGTGCGTGAAGCGCGGCGACGACCTGTACAAGCCGAGTCGGCGGCGCACCTCATAGCGGCCGCGGAGCCGGAGGCCTTCGACGCCATACGACTGCAACGCGACGCGCGAAGATCGTAGAAAGGAGGCCGGCCTCATTCGCGAGCTCAGGGATCGTGCACCGAACGCCGCCGCGCACCGTCGGCGGCGCGAATCGACCATCGCGATACCTCGAACAACTCATCGGCGGGAATCGGCGGAGGACCGCCGAGCCGCACCGCGGACAGCCACGCCTGGATCTCGGCGATGTGGCCCTTGTCGGGTCGCTTAGCAAACTCGAATAGCGGCCCTTGCACGTTGAAGCGGCGGAGGCGCCGCCAGTTGTCGATCACCAACGTGCGCCCGTCGAAAAAGCATTCGATGCGCTCTTTCGGGAACGACTTGGCGCCGTTGGCCAAGTAGGCGATCGACGCGACGGAACCATCGGCGAAGCGCAGCACCAACGTTGCGATATCGTCGATGAGCTCCCCGCCGCGCGTGGCCGCGCTGGTGACCTCGAGGTGCGCGATCGGATGACCTACCAACGCTCGCGCGAGGTCAATGAAGTGACATGCCTCGCCGGCGATGCGACCGCCGCCAACCGCGGGGTCCTGCGTCCAATGGTTTCGCGGAATCGAGCCGGCGTTCACCATGATGTTGACGACGAGCGGGCCACTGCGCGCCGCGACGTGCCTCGAGACCTCGCGCGCGAGCGGCGCGAATCGGCGATTGAATCCGACCATCACGAGTCGGCCGCTCGCGCTGGCTGCATCTTCGATGCGGTCCACGTCGTCCTCAGATAAGGCGAGCGGCTTCTCGACGAAGACGTGCTTCCCTGCCTCGAGCGCGCGAACGACGAGCGGCGCGTGGCTGTCGTGGCGCGTGAGAATGAACACCGTGTCGATCGCCGCGTCCGACACGACGTCATCGACATCGGCCGACACACGCTCGAAGCCAAACGTCTGGCCGGCCACCGCGCCGCTCGGACCACCGCCGGAGACGATCGCGCGCAATCGCACACCCTGTCGTTGAAGAATCGGCAACAGCGTTCGCGTCGCAAAGTTGCCGGCGCCGATGACTCCGACTGTCGGTCCGGCGGCGCGCGTGGGCGGCGGCACGCGTTCGATACGCCGCGGCTGCGCGAGAGCGGAACCGTTGCCGTTCGTCGACTCCGGCTCGGGATAACGCAACACCACGCCAATACTCGGCTCCGTGCTCGTGATCAACTCGTACGCGCGCGGCGCCGCGTCGAAGTCGAAGCGGTGCGTGATGAGCGGCGTCGGATCGAGCTGACCGGCGGCCATCGCGCCGAGCACCGCCTCGAAGTTCCGCTGCTCGGTCCAGCGAACGTAACCCGCTGGATAGTCGACGCCGCGCTCCTCGTACTGCGGGTCGTATCGACCGGGCCCGTAGCTGCACGAGACCTGGAAGCTCAACTCTTTTTTGAAGAACTCATCGCGATTGAGCGTGAGTCCCGTCACGCCGACGAGCACGATGCGACCGCGCTTGCGAGACATTCGTGCCGCGTCGTGCATCGGCTCGTCGGAGTCCGACGCGAGCGTCAGCAGCACAGCGTCAGCGCCGCGTCCCTCTGTGAGCGCGCCGACGTGACCGACGACATCGCCCGACGCGCCGTCGATCACGCGTGCTCCGAACCGCTCGGCCAATGCCAACCGCGACCGCGTTCGATCGATGCCGATGACCACGCAGCCGTTGGCGCGCAGCAACTGCACGCACAACAGTCCGATCAACCCCAGGCCGTACACGACGACCGTTTCGCCGAGCGTCGGTTGGGCTAGTCGAATGCCTTGCAGGCCAATCGCCGCGATGGGCGCGAACGCGGCCGCCTCGAAGCTCACGCCGTCCGGAATCTTCGCGGCGAGCGTGTGCGGCACGACCACGAACTCGGCGTGCGGCCCATTGCTGACCACGCGGTCGCCCGGCTGAAAGCGAGTGACGCTCTGGCCGACATCGACAATGACGCCCGCGTTGCAGTAGCCGAGCGGAATGGGCGTCGCGAGCTTGCCCTGCACTGCCTCGAGCGTCGACAACAGACCATCGGTGCGCACCTTTGCCAACACGTCGCGCACCTTATCCGGTTGTGCGCGCGCCTTGTCGAGCAGGTTGCCGCGCCCGAATTCGACCAACATGCGCTCGGTGCCGGCGGAGATCACGGACGCCCGCGTGCGGATGACGAGCCGCACGCCGCTTGCCGCGGGGACGGGAACGTCGAGCAAATAGGTCTGCCCGTTGTCGAGGCGTTGGAGAACTTGCCTCATGCGACTTCCGAAAAGAACATCATCACCGCGTCGCGATGGTCGAGGTTTGCCACGAGCCGCGCCGAAGCGGATAGACCAGCAGGACGGCGAGCACGAACGGAATCAACTTGTACCACCCGAACAGAAGCGACTCGAATTCTTGCTCGAACGGCAAGAGGCGCGTCATGGCGAACACGGCGAGCAGCAAGGCGGCCGGCGCAGCGCTCCAACGGATCGCCGCAGTCGCGGCACCGAGGGCGTAGCCCAGAAACAACGCAGCCAAGACAAACCCATATATCGAGAAATTGCCGTAGGCGTCGGACAGCATGCAGCTGTAGTAGTCTGTTTTGGCCAACCCCCCGTAGCGCAACAGCAGCCACGTCTTCGCGGACGTCAGGTTGGCCCGTTTTGCTTCGACGCTAAATGGCGTGCGTACAATGGGATCGAGGGACAGAACGAATGGCACGGCCCACGCGGTTCCAAGCGCCGGACCTTGCGCTTCGACGTTGTCGGCGATGATGGCAATCAGATCGACGCCATTGAGGCGCCATCGCAACGTGTCGTCCTGCTGGCCTTCACGCGCCGCGATCGGTAGAAAATTCTCGAGTGTAAACACGCCATCCCCGCTGGCAATCGACAATCGCACGTTCTCGACGACGCGAATGAAATACAGCCCACCCATCGCGATCATGAGCGTACTAGCCACCAGGCCAAGGCTGAGTCGGCGGTCCGGCCGCGACGTTGCATTCACGATCCCGTATGGAATGGCCAACGCAATAATCGCGTAGAGGCGCGAGTTGACCACGGCGTAGCCCAGGAACAAGACGGTTGTGAGCGCGAGCCCAGCGCGCGCGCAGGCACGCAATCGTACCGACATGTCCGTCGGCGCCCGAAGAAGGATCAGCTGGGCCGCGATCAGAAACGGTCCGAGTTCGATAAACGCTCGGTACACCGCAAATTCGAAAATGCTCATCGAGAGCTGAATGACCGACAGCTCTTCGGAAATACGCCGGTAGAGCAATCCGTACTTCACCGCGACGACAAAATAGGCAATGCCAAATGCACCGCAGCCAAGAACGAACACCGCGAGCCGCGGAGCGGACACGTGAAAGCCCCGCGCCGCCGGGCTTCTGCGTCGTCGCCGTCGCATCGTGAGCACATAGATGAGCGTGAACGGCGCTTGGAAGAGCAACAGCGCCCAGGTTTGTACCCACACATATCTATCCTGCGTCGCGGCATTCACATCCCCGGACGCGAACATCGGCGCGAAGTCGACGTAGATGAGCGTCTGAACGTAGACCAGGAAAAAGAACGTATCGCGGCGGAACTTGAGCATGCGAACCGCGAGCGCCAGGATTGGGATCATCAGCGCCCACAGCGTTACGATCCACATCGTCGGCGTCATCGGTGGTCCGTCATCTGACGCTACGCCGCGTTGGGGTGGCGAATGCCAAGTGTGCGCAAGAAGATTCGACGCAGCTCGCGCAACTGATTGTAGTCTCCCGGGCGATGCAGGCGGAGCCGTTCGACGTATCCGTGGGCGAGCAGGACCGCGATCGCCACGAAGATGCCAAACATTGCGCCGGCCACAGCGGTCAAGAGACGCCGAGGCGCCGATTGTTTGAGCGGTACCGCCGCGGTGTCGATGATGGTCAGCACCGGCGTATCGTTGATTTCGTCGACGCGTGCCGTCTCGAATTCGCGTCGGAAGTTCGAATACAACTCCTGATACGTCAGAATCTGCCGTTGAATGCGCTCGTATTGGGCATCGAGAGTCGGGACAGTGCGAATGTTCCCCCGATTGGCTTCCAAGAACTCCAGCTGCACGCGTTCCGCGCGCGCGAGGGAATCCTGCGCCTCCTGAAGGCGCGCCGCCAAAAAGCGGCGGCGCTCCCGCGCCTGTGACTGACGCGTCTCCAGGTTGAAGCGATTGAGCGCGGTCAGGAATTGCCGGGCGACAAGCATCGCGCCGACAGGAAACCGTGAGTTCACGTTGAGCTCGATGACATTCGTCCGGGGGTTGACGTTGACGGCCGACTCCCGCTTGAGCTTCTTGATTGCGTCGTTGATTTGAATGGCTGGCGGCTGCACATGGGGCACATAAAGCTCGGCGATGGTCGTCGAATCCAGCCGAGTGTTCGGGCGCGGGTCGGGAACGCGTGTCCGAAGGACGTTGATCATCACTTCGCGCGACCGGAGCACGTCACCGTAGAACTGAGGACTGTTCGTCGGATTCGTCGGGAGCCCGACGCCGAGTTGCGACGCAACATTGGCAAAGCCGCCAAGTGAGGCCGGGATGTCGCGTTGCGAGGCGGCCACGAACGTGGTCGTTGAGGTGTACGTCGGTGGAATGAGAAACGTCACTAGCCAACCGACCGCGCCAAACACGATGGGCAGTACCAGTAGGAGCCGCCACCGCGCGACGAAGACGCGAAGGAGCTCCCAGTCCCCGCCCGGATTGCCAGCAGGCGGTAGCGCGTTTCGACCGGTCGTGGTGAGAGGCGAAGGACTCAATGAGGTGGTCATTGCATTGCCTCTGGCCGCATCGGTGAGAATGAATTCGAGAGAGGCATGTTACTGCACGTCGAGAAATGCCCGACACCAGAGTTCGATGCAGGCAATCGAGAGAATGGGATACGCCGCATCAACGGCGCCACGCCGATCGAGCTCGATCAAGCGGCCGACCGCGGCGGGCGCGAAGATGCCCCGAGCACGGAGTGATTTCTCCGACAGTACTTCGTCGACGAGCGGCATGAGACCCTTTGACATCCACTCACGCAGTGGGACACCAAACCCGGCCTTCGGTCGGTAAATCACATCGCGCGGCAGGATTCCCTCCATCGCCTTGCGAAACGCCCACTTCGTCGTTGGACCTCGCTGCTTGTCTTCGATGCGCAGCGCACCGGCATGCTGCACGACTTCGTAGTCGAGCAATGGCACGCGAACCTCGACACCATGCGCCATGCTCAGCTTATCAGTGTAGTTGAGGTTGTGGTCGGGTAGAAAAAACTTCGTATCGAGATAGAGCATCTTGTTGAGCCGCGGCATTGCCGCGGGCAACGACTGCACGCAATCAAGCAACGCGTCGCCGCTCGACGGACGGGCGTCACGCAGCGCGTCGCCCTCGAACAACGCGTCTCCGTGCTGCGGGTCGAGCCAATAGAAGTAGCTCGCGATCCGGTCATCCGATGAGCGGTGTGCCTGGCTGAACACTTTGACGGCGCGGCGGAGCGTCGGATGTCTTGTCGGCACGCGCTGCGACAATCCGCGCAACGCCGCGCGCGCGGGATGCGGGAGCCAGGACCAGGCAGGCTCGAGCTGCAACGACTGGTGACGGCGATAGCCGCTGAAGATGTCATCGCCGCCGGCGCCGGATAAGAGAACCTTGATTCCCGCCCGCCGCGCCGCCTGGCTGATCGCGCTGACGTTGAGCGGCGCCAAGTCAGCCTGCGGTTCGTCAAGCTGATAGACCATCGAGGCGAGGTCGTCCATCGTCGCCGGTCCGATCGTGACTTCGTCGAGCTGCACGCCGAGGTGACGTGCAACTCGGCGCGCGTATGGCAGGTCGTCGGCAACGCCCTCGCTCGCCGTTCTTCCCTCGCTGAAGGCGATCGTAAAGCAATGCAACGGCTCGGCGCGCTCGTGCTTGCGTGCGAAGGCGACGACGGCGCTCGAGTCGAGCCCGCCCGAGAGAAACGCACCAACGGGAACGTCTGCGACCATTTGCCGCTCGACGGCGCGCGCAATGACGGCGCGTGTCGCGGCGATCGTGTCGCCGTCCGAAGCACCGTCGGGCATTCGACCGAATGGCAGGTCATAGAACTGCCACGATTTCCTCATCTCACCACGCACGACCCACACGGCTTGACCAGGCAGCAGTTTTCGCACGTTCTGAAGCATCGTCTGCGGCGCCGGACACCAGAGAAAGCGCGTGTACTGTCTCACGGCGTCGATGTCGAGCGCGCGCGAGACATTCGCCGAACGCACCACGGCCTTGAGCTCGCTTGCAAAGACGAGGCCGTCCGAGGTTTCCGCGTAGTAAAGCGGCTTTACCCCGAGGCCGTCGCGTGCGAGCAACAGCGAACGCGAGCGGCTATCCCACAGCGCGAACGCAAAGATGCCATTGAGCTTGGCGAGCATCTCAGCCCCGTCGCGGAGATAGAGATTGAGAATGACTTCGGTATCCGTGTTATTCAGGAACTCGAATCGGTCGCGTTCGAGCTCTCGGCGCAGTTCGCGGTAGTTGTAGACCTCGCCATTGTAGACGATGCACACGCTGTGCGTCGCATCCCACATTGGTTGGCGCCCTGCCGACGACAGATCGATGATCGACAGGCGACGGTGCGCGAATCCGATGCCGTCATCGGACAAGTACAGACTGTCGACGTCGTCGGGTCCGCGGTGGCGGATGGCGGCGCTCATGCGATCCAATAACGACCGCTCAAACCTTCCCGAGAAACCCGCGATTCCGCACACGATTCATGTAATGGCGTAGATGTCCGGGCCATTCGGCGAGCGAACGATGCCGGGCGATCGGTTAGCGAAGCACGACGGCGCTATTCTTGAACACGCTTTCCGATCCTGGACGGCGCGACACTGCTCGCCAGAAGAGCGGCCTCATTTAGGCAAGCGTGACGATCACGATAAAAACAACTCGTAGCGACATCTTCAATATCGATGCCGATCGATTGTTCACTAATTCGCAACGAGCACTCTCTGGAAACGGTCTCGACCATAGGATCGTCTCGTGGATCGAGGAAACACTAGCGTCTTGAGACGCCCCGTCGCGATCCCGGCGCACTTGTTCGTCGCCGCCAGCGCGTGGGCGAGCCGCGTCGTTGGCGGGCTCGTGCAGCTCGTCATCATTCGTGTGCTCCTGTCGTATCTCGGAGCTCCACAGTACGCGCTGTTCTCGGTGGTCGCGTCGCTTGGGACCTGGTTTGCGCTCGTCGAGTTCGGCGTTGGCAACAGCGTCCAGAATCGAATTTCCGCGGCGCGCGCGGCGGGACACGAGCGTGACGTAGTGCTTCGTTCCGCACTGCCGCTCCTCGCGGGCCTCCTTGTCACGAGCACTATAGCGCTCGTAATCGTGGGACCGCCGTTACAACGTTTTCTCTTTCGACGGATCGGCGTTAGCGGCGGCGGACCCATCGGCGATTACGTGATCGCTGTCATCGGGTTCGTCTACATCGTGACCACGCTCGTCAACGTATCGTACAAGGTGTTCTACGGTGAGCTGCGAGGATACATCGCGAATGCATACATCACGATCGCGAATCTGTTGCTGCTTACAACCGTCATCCTTCTCCAGCTGGTGCACCTCGAGAGCAGCCGCCTGTTTTGGGCGCTGCTTGCTTGTACCGTACCTCCCGCAATCGTCGGGGTCGTCGGCTCGATCCAGGTGTATCGCCGGTATCGGCTAAGCGGCACGGCGGTGGACTGGGGTGTGACGCGCGCGCTGTGGAATCGCGCCTGGCGCTTTGGTGGATTCGCCGCTATGTCGGCCGCGGTCCTCGGCATCGACTACGTGATCATGTCGCAGACGCTGCCACCGGCGCAAATCGTACAGTACAACGCCGCGAGCAAGGTCTTTGGCCTCATCTTCTTTCTTTATAGTTCTGTACTCCAGGCGAGCTGGCCGGTTTGCGCCGAGGCCCTTGGTAGACGCGATGTCAGCGCCGTGCGAAAACTGACACGGGAGAACCTCGCGGCCGGCACCGCCCTGATGCTCGTCGGCACGCTGGCGTTTGTAGCGGGTCGCTCGCTCATCGGCGGCGCGTTGCTCGGCAGTGGAGGGATCGCGATCCCGAGCGGGGTAATCGTCGCGTTCGGTGCCTACTTTCTCCTTCGCGTTTGGGCCGAAACCTTTGCGACGTTGCTCATGAGCGGCGACCGTTTGCGCGTTTTCTGGATTTATTTGCCCTTTCAAGCGGCGATCAGCGCGCTCGGCCAGTACTCGCTGTCGCGGTATTTCGGGCTCTACGGAATTTTGGCCGGGCTCATCTTGTCGTTCCTTCTCACCGCGGTTTGGGTGCTGCCGTGGGACTCGCTGAAGCTGCTGCGGCAAGTCTCGCGGGCGAAGGCGGCAGCGTGAGGAGCGATGCGATCAACGACTCCAACTCCGCGCGGCGACGATCGCTCCGAAACAGACGTTCGGCTCGTTCGCGCGCCAACGCCGATAGACGCCGCCGATCGTCGGAGCTCGACAGGAGAGAGCTCGTCGTCCGCGCGATCGTTTCAGGCGAAGGGTCTGGTGCATAGTGAACCGCCTCGCCGCCAACTTCCGGCAGCGCACCGACTGCGGATGTCACCACCGGCGCGCCGCAGCTCATCGCCTCGAGTACCGACAAGCCGAATCCTTCATGGCGACTGGGCTGAAGATATACGCGACACCGTTGCAGCAACTCAATTTTCTCGACCTCGCTCACCGTTCCGGGAAATTCGACGAACGATTCCGCACCCAGCTGCTGGACGAGCGCCTGAAGCGACGGGAAGTCGGATCCCTTCTTGCCAACGATGACGAATCTCACGTCGGGATGCTCCGAATGAATCAGCGGAGCCGCGCGAATGATTTCGGCGATGCACTTTCGCGCCGAATTCCCTTGGTCCATCCCGGACCCAGCGATCGTGAGCATGAACGGTCCGCGTTCGAGAGAGGCTGGTTTCAACTTCTCCGTGTCGACGCCCAACGGGATGTACACAGGATTGCGCGTGTCAAAGGCGGCCGACACGGTCGATCGCTCGAGCTCGGAGATGAACACGTTCGCACTCGCATACCGCAACGCGAAGCGGTGAAGGCTCCGCTGAATGCGAGGGCGGCTGTCGAACATCCACAAATCGAACGTTCCGGTGACGATCACCGGTCGACGCAGCGATCGGGCGAGCGCGACTGGAATGAACGCCCATGTCCACCACCAGACGAAATAGAGATCGGCGCGGATGAGGTCACGAGGACGAGTCGCAATATGAACATCGAACCCGAGGTCTCGAAGAATCCGAAGATCTTGCGCATAGAAGTCGATCCGATCGAGGAGGCTCGGCTCATCCGTCTTGCAAAAGAAACACACCGTTTTCCTGGCGGCGGCTGACGCCATCAACTCCTCACGATTCTGGATGCGACCGGTGACGCCCCACACTCGTCGTCACGCGGAAATCATGCTAACCGATGCACACGCTTCTAATCCATCAGGCTTTTACAACACCCACTGAGGCTGGCGGCACCCGCCACTACGAGCTCGCCCAGCGCGCGATCGCCAACGGCGATCGCGTGAGCGTGGTCGCAAGTGATTTTGGCTACCTCTCCGGTCAGCGCCGGTCCGGGTCCGTGGCCGGTCACGAAGAAGTTGTCGACGGCATTCGCGTGTTCCGCGTCGCGACGACGCGGTCGCTACACGGCGGCCTCGCTGCGCAGCTCTTTTCCATGTTGACCTTCGCCGCCGCATCGCTGGTCGCCGGCTTGCGCGTGCGCGAGGTCGACGTCGTGTTGGCGACGTCGCCGCCAATTTTTCAGGCAGTGAGCGCATGGTTCGTCGCCGCGATCAAACGTCGCCCGCTGATCCTGGAGATTCGAGATCTGTGGCCGGAGTTCATCATCGACATGGGCAAGTTGCAGAATCCTCTCATCATTTCTGCCGCGCGAATGCTCGAACGCTTTCTGTATCGACACGCCGACAGCTTCATCGTGAACTCGCCGGCGTATGTCGGCTATCTGGAGAGGAAAGGAATTGACTTGGCAAAGATCACGCTCATCCCGAACGGAGTCGATCCAGAGATGTTTGGGGGTGGGCCAGATCTCTCTGCACACGCCTTGGAGATCCGATCGCGCCTTGGGCTCACTGACAAATTCGTGGTCATGTATGCAGGCGCCATGGGACCGGCGAACGACCTTGGTGTCCTGCTCCAGGCGGCCGCCCAATTGAGCTCCGATTCACGCATTCACGTGGTACTGGTCGGCGACGGGAAGTCGCGCAAGCAGCTCGAGACGTATGCGCAGCAGCTTGGCCTCGTCAACGTGACGTTCGCGGGTCCACAATCGAAGAGTGACATGCGCGCATTCTTACAGGCCGCCGATGTCTGCGTCGCGACCTTACAGAACATCGCGATGTTCCGTTTGACCTATCCAAACAAGGTATTCGACTACCTCGCCGCCGGCCGACCGGTCGTGTTGGCGATCGACGGTGTGATTCGGCAGGTCGTTGAGGATGCGCGAGCGGGAATCTTCGTTCAACCGGGCGATCCGCGAGCGATTGCCTTCGCCATACATGAGCTTGCGAGCGACCCAGAGCGCGGTCGCGAGATGGGTCGGCGAGGGCGCGAGTACGTCAAGCAGCGATTCAACCGGCGAGATCAGGGTGAGCTCTTTACCGCGGTCTTACATCGTGTCGCGGGGGTTCAATGACCGTCGACTGATGTCGTGAACGAACCCGTGCGGCAAGGGCCAACGGCCGTCGCGTTCTCTGGCTCTAGTCCGTCGTTAGCGAGGTCGCTGCATCGACAATGTTCTGCACCGTCAGCCCGAGGTGCTCATAAATCTTCTCGTACGGCGCACTCGCCCCGAATCGCGTCAGCCCTAACACCACGCCGCCCGATCCAACCCACCGATACCACGACATCGGATGCGCCGCCTCGATCGCAACACGCGGAACACCCGCCGGCAACACCGACCCCTGATATTCGTCCGCCTGCCGCGCGAACAACTCCATCGACGGCATGCTCACGACTCGCGACGCAATCCCCTGCTCGGCGAGCTGCAGATGCGCCTTGAGGATCAACGCCACCTCCGACCCTGACGACATCAGCACCACCTGTGCCGCCTTCCCACTCGGCGGATCCGCCAACACGTAGCCGCCTTTCTCGAGCCCCTCGGCCGACGCATACACCGTTCGATCGATGAAGCCGAGCTTCTGCCTGGTGAGCACCAGCGCGACCGGTCCACTGTCGTGCTCGATCGCCACGCGCCACGCAACCGCCGTCTCCGTCGCATCGGCCGGGCGAATGAGCGTCATGTCTGGGATCGCCCGCAACGTCGAGAGCTGCTCGATGGGTTGATGTGTCGGTCCGTCTTCGCCGAGTCCGATCGAGTCGTGGGTATAGATGTAGATCACGTGCGCCTTCATGATCGCGGCGAGTCGCACCGCCGGACGCATGTAGTCCGAGAAGATCAGGAATGTCCCGCCATACGGTATTACCCCCTTGTGCAGCGCCATGCCGTTCATCATCGACGCCATCGCGTGTTCTCGAATGCCGAAATGCACGTAGCGCGACGCGTGATCACACGCGGCGAAGTTCTTCCACGCCTTGACGGACGTGTTGTTCGACGGCGTGAGGTCCGCCGAGCCGCCGAACAACTCCGGTAACACCTCCGCCGTGGCGTTCAAGACCGCGCCGAACGCCGCGCGGCTCGCGACGGTGCCGTTCTCGTTCGTGAACGACGGGATCTTGGCGGACCAACCGTCCGGGCGCTTGCCGGCGATCCGACGCTCGAGATCCGCCGACTCGCCGGCATAGGCGCTCTTGTACGCCGCCGCCGCCGCGTTCCACTCCGCATGCACCTTCGCGCCCTTGTCCTTGGTCTTCCTCCATTCCTTGAGCGCCTCATCCGGCACGAAGAACGGTTCGAGACTCGGCCAGCCGAGGTTCTTCTTCGTGATCAACACATTTTCGGCGCCGAGTGGCTCGCCGTGCGCCTTTTCGGTGTCTTGCTTCGGGCTGCCGAATCCGATGTGCGTTCGCGTGATCACCATCGTCGGACGTTCGGTGTCGGACTGCGCCTCGGCGATCGCGCCCTCGATTTGATCGAGGTCGTTCACGTCGCGGATGTGGAGGACCTGCCAGCCGTAGCCCTCGAACCGCTTCGCCGTATCATCGGTGAATGTCAGGTCAGTCGATCCGTCGATCGTGATGCGGTTGTCGTCGTAGAAGCCGATCAACTTTCCGAGCTTGAAATGCCCGGCGAACGACGCGGCCTCGTGCGAGATCCCTTCCATGAGATCGCCGTCGCTACAGATGAAGTAGGTGTAGTGGTCGACGACGTTGTGTTGGGGCTTGTTGAACGTCGCGGCGAGATGTGCTTCGGCGACCGCCATGCCGACCGCGTTGGCAATGCCTTGGCCGAGCGGGCCGGTGGTCGTCTCGACGCCGGGGGTGTAGCCGTACTCGGGGTGGCCCGGTGTGCGGCTCTCCCACTGCCGGAATTGCTTGATGTCGTCGAGTGTGAGATCGTACCCGCTCAAGTACAAGCAGCTGTAGAGCAGCATCGATGCGTGGCCGCACGACAAGATGAAGCGGTCGCGATTCGGCCAGCTCGGGTCGGATGGATCGTGCCGCATCGCACGGGTGAAGAGCACGTAGCCGAGTGGCGCGAGGGCCATCGGCGTACCGGGATGCCCGGATTCGGCTTTCTGGACCGCGTCCATGGCCAGCGTGCGAATCGTATTGATGCAGAGCAGATCGAGATCGGTTTGTGGCATGGCGGTCGGTGCGTGGAGTCCGGGCGGGGGGCGTCAGCCTTCAATAATAGTGCGCCGAGCGTTTCATTGAACGGCGGTCCAAGGTTCGTCCGTTACGGGCGCTGGAAAGCTGTCGTCCCCTCAGTACCTGCCCATGCGAGATCGCCCTGTCGTCCCCGTCATGACCGAGCTCGACGCCGTCGTCGTCGGTGGCGGTTTCTATGGTGCGCGTCTCGCGCTCATGCTCGGCGAGCTCGGGCAGCAGGTGCTCCTCGTCGAACGCGAGACGGAGCTGCTCGCGCGCGCCTCGCTCCGCAATCAGGCGCGGGTGCATAACGGATATCACTATCCGCGCAGCATTCTCACGTCGCTCCGCTCGCGACTCAACTACGCGCGCTTCGTCGACGAATACGGCGATTGCGTCGATCGCTCGTTCCCGCACTATTACGCGATCGGCCGACGGATGTCGAAGATCACCGCGGCGCAGTTCACCGAGTTCTGTCGCCGCATCGGTGCACCGCTTTCGCCGGCGCCGGCTCACGCGAAGAAGTTGTTCGATGCCGACCGAATCGACTCGGTGTTCGAGGTCCAAGAATGCGCATTCGACGCGACGAAGCTGCGTGAGCGAATGGTTCGCGAGCTCGCCGACGCGGGAGTCGACGTCGCACTCGGCACAGAAGCGACGCGAATCAGTAGTCGCGGCGATGGCGGCGCGCTGATCATGCTCTCGCGGGATGGCGAGGCATCCCGTGTCGACGCCGACTTGGTGCTCAACTGCACGTACTCGCGCCTCAACCGACTGCTCGCGAATTCCGGCGCGTCGCCGATCTCGACCAAACACGAGCTCACCGAGATGGCCCTCGTCGAGCCGCCGATCGAGCTCGACGGCGCCGCGGTCACGGTAATGGACGGACCGTTCTTCTCGCTCATGCCGTATCCGTCGCGCGGGCTGTTCACGCTCAGCCACGTGCGGTACACCCCGCACTGCACCTGGCAAGACGAGACCGGCGCGCCAATTTACGACGGCGACTCGCTTCTCTCGACTCGCGCGTCGCGATTTGTCCACATGGTGCGCGACGCGACGCGATACTTGCCCGCGATGCGCGGTACACGCCACGTCGACTCTCTTTGGGAAGTCAAAACCGTCATGCCTCGGAGCGAGCAGGACGACAGCCGCCCGATCCTCCTTCGCCGGAGCGTCGAACATCCGGCGTGCATCACCGTTTTGGGCGCAAAGATCGATAGCGTGTACGACGTCGAGGAGTCTCTCCGAAGGCTGCTCGGTGTCGGCGCGGAAGCCGCGGGTGCGCACGCATGAATGAATCGCTGATCTCGATCGTCGCGCCGCTCGAGGGAGACACAGCTTCCACGGTCGTCGCCTTCGTCGAAGAGACGGTGGCGGTGCTGCGCGAGCTCGTCACGCACTACGAGATCATTCTCGTCGACGACGGCGTCTCACCGGAAACCGTGGCCAGCGTGCGCTCGTTGCTCGAGCGATATGACTTCGTTCGCTTTCTCCGGCTGTCGCGTCATTTCGGCGAAGAGACGGCCATCGCCGCGGGACTCGACGTCGCGATCGGCGACTACGTGATCGTCATGCTGCCGAACATGGATCCACCGTCACTCATTCCCGAGTTCTTCGAGCGGGTGCGGGCCGAGGCGGACATCGTCTACGGCGTGCGACTGCATCGCAAGAGCGAACCGCTGTGGTATCGAGCCGGCGCGAAGCTCTTCTATTGGTACATCAACTCCGTCGTCAAAGCGGGAGTCCCCAAGGATTCGACGCAGTTTCGTTGCATGAGTCGCCAGGTCGTGAACGCGATCACCCAGATTCGCGATCCCGACCAGTACCTGCGCCTGCTCACGTCCTACATCGGCTTCCGCAAAGAGGCGCTGCCGTACGCGCCGATCAATCGAACCGGTGCGCCGACGGTACGGCCAAAGGGAGAGGCCGTGAACCTGGCGCGCGCGCTGGTGATGGATCACACCACGCACCCGCTGCGGACCGTGCTGTGGACCGGCGTGGTGATCGCCGTGTTCAACGCGATCGTCGTTGCAGCTCAGGGCGGACAACTCCACGAACCTGTCGCGTTTCTCGTGCTGTCGATCATGCTCGCGTTCATCGGCGAATACGTCGGGGGCTTGTCGCGCCGGATGCGCGATCGTCCCGCGTACTACGTGCGAGAAGAGCACACGAGCTCCGTCTTGCTGCGAGAAGAGCGGCGCAACGTCGTCACGGGATGATCGAGCAGATCGCCGCGCGGCCCGGTGTGCCCGCGCACGAGCGGCACGTGTTCGCCCCGAAGAAGACTCGATACTGCGTCGCCGTGTTCGCGATCAACGAAGGCGAACGCATTCGCGCGCAACTTCGGGCCATGGTGCCGCTCGCCCACCAGATCGACATCGTCGTCGCCGACGGCGGCAGCACCGACGGATCGCTCGCGCCCGACACGCTCGGCGAATTCCGTTTGCGCGCGCTGCTCGTGAAGCGCGACACGGGCCGGTTGAGCGCGCAAATGCGGATGGCGATCGCCTTCGCGCTCGCCGAGCGCTATGAGGGACTCGTGGTGATCGATGGCAACGGGAAGGATGACGTAAGTGCGATTCCGCGGTTCATCGCACTGCTCGATGCCGGCTACGACCACATTCAAGGCTCTCGCTACATTTTTGGCGGCGAGGGGATCAACACGCCGCTCAGTCGGACTCTGGCGGTCCGCTTTCTCCACGCGCCGTTGATCAGCCTCGCCGCCGGCCACGCCTATACCGACACGACCAACGGCTTCCGCGCGTACAGCCGCCGTCTGCTCACCGATCCGCGCGTGCAGCCGTTGCGCGCTGTGTTTTCCGGATACGAGCTTCACTACTATCTTGCCATCCGCGCGGCGCGCCTCCACTGTCGCGTGATCGAAACTCCGGTGACGCGCCGGTATCCCGATGCGGGCAAGACGCCGACCAAAATCAGTCCGGTGAAAGGCAACCTCCTCATTCTGCGCACGTTGGTTCTCGCGGCGCTGGGCCGCTACAACCCATGATCGATCCGTGACGAGCGACGAAAGCTCTGCGCTGATTGGCTACTCGGGATTCGTCGGCGGCAATCTGCTCCGGCAATACCACTTCGACGCGCGCTTCAACTCGTCGAACATCGAGCAGATCGCCGGGCGCGGATTCGATCTCGTCGTCTGCGCAGGCGCGCGCGCCGAAAAGTGGAAAGCGAACGCCGAACCGGAGCGAGATCTCGACGAAATCGAGCGCCTCACGGGTGCCCTCGAGCAGGTCAACGCGCGGAAGGTTGTGCTCATCTCGACCGTCGACGTCTTCATCAATCCCGTCGACGTCGACGAGGACTCGCCGACGCCCACGGCCGGCTTGTCGGCGTATGGTCGCAATCGCCGGCGCCTCGAGCAGATCGTCGCCGGTCGGTTCGATTGCCTGATTGTTCGCCTGGTCGGTCTTTACGGCCCGGGTCTCAAGAAGAACGTCATTTACGATTTCCTGCACGACAACAACGTGCACGCGATCGATTCGCGTGGGGTCTTCCAGTATTACGATATTGGGCGGTTGTGGCGCGACGTCGAGCTCGCGTTGGACAACGACTTGACGCTCGCCCACCTACCGACCGAGCCGGTGAGCGTGGCTGACGTCGCGCGCGCCGCGTTCGGGATCGAGTTCACGAACGAGGTGGCTCAAACGCCAGCGCGCTACGACATCCACACGCGATACGCCTCGGTGTTTGGCGGCTCGAACCTCTACGTCGAGAAGAAAACGGACTCGCTCGCCCGAATCGCCGCGTTCGTGTCGGCCGAGCGACGGCGGTGAGCCCGTGAGGCTCGCCGTCTCGAACATCGCGTGGGATCCGAGCGAAGACAGCGCGATTGCGGAGTTGCTGAATCGGGAAGGCGCCGGCGGCATCGAGATCGCACCGACGAAGTGGCGCGAGCGGCCGCTCGACGCGTCGCCTGCCGATATCGCATCGTATCGACACGCGTGGGAGGACCGTGGCCTACCGATTATATCGATCCAGTCGCTGCTATTCGGCCGTCCCGAGTTGCAACTGTTCGGCGATGAACGTCGCCGGGCGGAAACGCTCGACTACCTGCATCGCGTCATCGCCCTCAGCGCCGACCTCGGCGCGCGCGCCCTCGTGTTTGGCTCGCCGAAGAATCGGGTCCGTGGACCACTGCCGATGGCCGACGCGCTCGGCATCGCGCGCGATTTCCTTCGCGCGATCGGCGATCACGCGCGAGACCACGGCGTCGTCTTTTGCATGGAGGCAAATCCGCCGGCATACGGCTGCGATTTCATCACGACGACGGCGGAGGCAGTCGAGTTGTGTCGCGCCGTCGATCATCCGGCCGTTCGACTCAACGCCGATCTTGGCGGCATGACGATATCGAACGAGGACGTACGAGCCAGCGTGGCCGGCGCGGAATCGTTCATCGGCCACTTCCACGCGAGCGAGCCGAACCTCGTCGAGTTCGGCGCTGTCGCCGACCATCGCGCCGCCGCCGAGGCGCTTGGGGCGATCAACTACGACGGTTGGGTTTCGATCGAGATGCGCGCCAACGAGGGGGGCGCGAATGCCAACGAGAACGTCCTGGCCGTCGAGCGCGCGGTGCGACGCGCGAAAGAAGCGTACGGCCGGGTTATCTGACGGCCGTACGCTTTTCCCTCATCTATACGTTCACCGCCGCGACGCGGTTCGAAGGAGCAGCCGCGTGTCGCGCGTCCCTACATAGAGCATCCTGGAAAACGTCGTTCGCGTGTCGTGCAGGACATTGATCGTCGCCGTGCTCTTCAGCTCGTCCGCGACTTGATCGGGCGTCGCGTTCGGATGCGTCTCGAGAAACAACGCGGCCGCACCGCTCACATATCCCGCCGACATCGATGTCCCGTTCCACAGCTGCGAGATCGGCGACATGTCGCGGTCGAGGCTCGGCAGCAACACCGAATCGCCCGGCGCGTACAGATCAATGCAAGGCCCGTACGCGGTTCCCGGGGCGCGACGATCGACGAGTTGCGTGGTTCCGTTCTGCAGTCGTTCCCGCACGATCGACGACGCCCCGATGACCAGCGCCCCTTTGGAATTGGCGGGCGAGACGCGGCACGCATCGATCTCGAGATTGCCGGCGGACACGATCACGGAAATCCCGGCGGCGCGAAGTTCCGCGACGGCACTGTCGAGACTTGGAATGCTGGCCGACGTGTCGGCGATGAACGACCAATTCGCGATTGCCGGCCCCGGGTGCAGCTTGTGATCCTCGAGGACCCAGTGCGTACCATCGACGATCGCCTTGATGGTGCCGCGCAGCTTGTCGCACTGGACCATCTTCACATCGACGATGTTGGCATCGGGAGCGACGCCGAGTGTCGCGCCGGCGATCGCCCCGGCGACCGCGGTGCCGTGCGGATTACAGATTTTTGGATCGTCGGGAAATCCGCTGAAGCCGGCGCGAACACGTCCAGCGAGCTCGGGATGCGCCGGCGAGACGCCACCGTCGAACACATAGACGGTGACGCCACTGCCCGTCGCCGCATGCCGGTACGTTTGATCGAGTGGTAGCTCGTGTTGGTCGATTCTGTCGAGCGCGAACGACACGGTGCGCGCCTCGTACACCGTGACCGAGCGCACGCTACTCGACGCGAGGCGATAGAGGCTCCCCGACTCGGTGAGCGGCAGCTTGGTATCCGCCAGACGCGGCCGTGAAAGCTGCGCGCAACCGCCGAGCATACCCACAATGCTCGACGCGGCAAGCGCGAGGCCAAAGCCCACATGGATCGAAATGCGAGAACGCATGGTACAGGCGATTGAAGTTCGTACTTGTGTTTCAGTACATCTTTCGTATGCGTTGCTAAAGAAATTGGCGTGCCACGCGAACCGTATCGGCGAAGATTTCGAAGCCAACAGACGATTCAGCGAACACGACCGCACGAGTTGCGTCGAAATTGCCGGTGAGGAACGGACAAATGTCACAGTCCCGATCTCGAAGGCGCCTCTGCTACGTCGTCATTGGTGTGACGACGCTCGCATCCTGTGCGCCGCAGACATCACACATGTCGTCCCATGCGATGCCCGCTTCGGGTGGGCATCGAGAGCTCGCGCCGAGCGAACAAGCCAGGCAGGTACTCAATCGCCTGAGTTTCGGCGCGCGCCCAGGTGACGTCGAGCGCGTCGCCTCGATCGGCGTCGATCGCTGGATCGAGTTGCAACTCGATCCCAAGAACATCTCCGACACGCTGGCCGAGCGAGTGCTCGCTGGAATGGAAACGCAGCACGAGCAGGCGTACGAGCTCATCGCCGATCATCCCGACCCGCAAGAAATTCAGCAACGCATCAATCAACGACGGGCGGCAACGAGTGTCGTCGCCGTGTCGAACACGACTGACGACAGTCTGCTCCTCCGCCGAGCGCAGCAAACCGCGCAGCAGCTCACCGGTCAGATTCTCGCGGCGCGCGTGATCCGCGCCGTGACCAGCGAACGTCAACTCCAAGAGGTCATGACGGACTTCTGGGAGAATCACTTCAGCGTGTTCATTGGCAAGAGCCCAAATAGATATTCGATCTCCGAATACGATCGCGACGTCATTCGTTCCCACGCGCTCGGAAAATTTCGTGACCTGCTCGGCGCGGTCGCGAAGAGTCCGCAGATGCTGTACTACCTGGACAATTGGCAGAGCGGCGTCGACAGCGTGCATCCGAACATCGTGGAGCAACGCATCGAGGCGCGCCGCCGAGCGTCGGCGTACGACTCGACGACGCGCGCGCTCGCGACGCTTCCGCGCCGGCGTCCACGGGGGCTGAACGAGAACTACGCGCGCGAGCTGATGGAGCTGCACACGCTGGGTGTCGATGGTGGCTATACGCAGAAGGACGTACAAGAAGTCGCTCGCGCGCTCACTGGCTGGACGATCGACGCGCCGCAACTCGGCGGCGGATTCGTCTTTCGACCCGAGCTGCACGACGCCGCGGAGAAAGTCGTTCTCGGCCATACGTTGCCCGCTGGTCGCGGCATCGAGGACGGCGAGGACGTTCTCGACATCGTCTCGCACGCGCCGGCTACGGCGCGATTCATCACCACGAAGTTGGCGCGCCATTTCGTGAGCGACGATCCGCCGCCAGCCCTCGTCGACCGATGCGCGAATACATTCTCGCGCAACGGCGGTGACATTGGCGAAACGGTGCGCTGTATCGTCACGTCGCCCGAGTTCTTCAGTCGCGCGGCGTATCGCAGCAAAGTGAAGACGCCGTTCGAGCTCGTGGCGAGCGCGATGCGCGCCATGAACGCGCGGCCGGACACGACGCCCCGAACGGCACAAACCGTGGCACAACTTGGTCAGCCCATCTTCGGGCGACAAACGCCCGACGGTTGGCCCGACCGTGGGGACGCGTGGATGAATTCCGGGGCGATTCTCAATCGCGTGAACTTCGGACTGCGCGTTGCCGCCGGCCAAATGCCTGGCGGGCGCGTTCAGGATTGGCCGCCCGCCGCCGGCCTTCGCGCGCAGCCGCTCGAGGCGCAGGTGAACGGCGTCATCGAACAGTTGTTCGGCGGCGATGTATCGTCGGAGACGCGGCGCGTTCTATCGAGTGGTGAGAATCCAGTCCTGAATGGCGCCAATAAGTCACCGCAACTCAGTGGCCTGGCAAGCATTCTTGGCTTGGCGCTCGGGTCGCCGGATTTCCAGAACCGCTGAGCGTCGGGTCATCGGGTTTTCTTTCGCAACTGAGGTAACCACAGAGGACGCAGAGGTCACAGAGAAGCGACAGCGACCAACATGGCCGGCATTTCGTGTATGCGAGACCGACCATCAACTCCTCTGTGTCCTCTGTGTCCTCTGTGTCCTCTGTGGTTAGATGGCGCCGGCGAGATTCCAGTTGGATGTGCAAACAAACTCAATGGTGACGTCTCCCTAATGGCACACACTAGGGAGTCCTCATGCGTCCGCTCATCCGCGCTGGCTTGTTGTCGCTTACCACGCTCGCCGGCGGTGCTCGTCTCAGCGCTCAAGGTTGGATCGTTCCACGCCCCTGCGGAATCGGCATCATGCCAGTCGAGGAGCGGCCGGTGCCGCTGCCGATCCGCGATTGCCGGCCGAACATCGTCCGAACGCGGAGCGACGTTCATGTCGAGCTGACCGACCGCGTGCTTCATTACGAGGTCGAAGAGCGATTCGTGAATCGCGGGGCGATGATCGGCGAGGCGGATTATCTGTTTCCGCTGCCCGGCAACGCGGCGTTTCAAGACTTGAAATTGTCGATCAACGGCGAGCTGGTGTCGGGCGAGACGATGAACGCCGGCGACGCTCGCCGCATCTACGAGAACATCGTTCGAGCGCAGCGCGACCCGGCGCTGGTCGAGTGGATGGGTCACGGCCTGCTTCGCGCGCGAATCTTCCCGCTCAATCCGGGAGAAGAAAAGCGTATTGTCGTTCGATTCCAGAGCGTCGCGCCGCGCGAAGGCGATGCACTTCGCATCGATTACTTCCGCGGGCCGAACACCAATCCGTCGACGGTGCACGACGGCGGATCGTCTTCGTTCGTTCTCGACTACCGCGCGCTTCCCGAGTTTGGCGCACCATACTCGCCGACCCACGCCGTCGACGTCTCGGAGCATGACGGACGCCGACAGGTCACGGTTCGCGGCGACGCACGCGACGTCACGCTGCTCGTTCCCGTTCGGCGGAACGCCGCGGCGGCGATCAGCGCTCTCGCGTACGCACCGGGCAACGAGGATGCGTTCGCGTTGGTTACCGTCTCGCCGCCGATGACATCGCGCGCCGAAACAACGCCGCGTGATGTCACGCTCGTGCTCGACGTCTCCGGCTCGATGCAGGGACGCAAAATGGAGCAGGCGCGCGCGGCCGGAAAGCAACTACTCGCCACGCTCCGACCCGACGATCGATTCCGTCTGATCGATTTCTCGAGCGACGTGCGGACGTTCAGAGACGAATTCGTCGCCGCGACCGCGGCCAACGTGCGCGAGGCCAATCGGTATCTCGACGCGCTCGAGGCCCAGGGCGGGACGAACATCGAGGGCGCGCTGCGTGAAGCGATTCGGCCGTCTATCACGAGCGAACGATTGCCGCTCGTCTTGTTCGTGACCGACGGCGAGCCGACGATCGGCGATCGAAGTCCTGACCGTCTCGCGGCGATCGCCGCCACCGGCACGACGTCGGCCGACAGCCATCGCCGGATCTTCACCTTCGGACTGGGGTCAGACGTCAACGTGAGTCTCCTCGAGCAGCTCGCCCTGGAAGGACGTGGCACCGCGCAGTTCGTGCGGCCCGATGAATCGGTCGAGCGCATGGTCGGCATCGTCGCGAATCGTCTCGTCGATCCGGTGTTGACCGATGTGCGCGTGCGCGTGGACGGCGACGTCAGACTGGATCGACGCCTGCCCGCGCAACCGACCGACATCTTCGCCGACCGAGACTTCGTGCTGCTCGCGCGATACAGCGGCCATGGGACGGCGCGGGTCGTCGTCGACGGCAAGCGTCGCGGCACGCCCGTGCAATGGACATCGACGATCGATTTCCCCGAACGCGACCGACAGAATCCGTTCGTCGCGCGGCTGTGGGCAACGCAGCGCGTGGGATTGCTCAGCGCCGAGCGGCGGAAGAACGGCGGCTCGCGGGAGATCGACGATGAGATTCGTTCGTTGGGCGAACGGTACGGGATCCCGACGGAATTCACGTCGTACCTCGTTATCGAACCGCAACTCACCGCGCGCGTCGGCATGATGCGCAACGGCGCGTCGGGCCAACCAGGCGCGCAGCTCGCGGCTGCGACCGGCGCCGCCGATCAACGGTTCGAGTCCGCCAAGGCGGCATCGGCGCAGCGTTCGGTCACGAGCGTCATGGCGCTCGACTCGATTGCCCGAGCTGCGTCGCCGGCGAACTCGCCGACGTTGGCCGCAGAGCGTGTCTCGACACAGCGCGTCAACGGACGCACGTTCCTACTGCGCGACAGCGTGTGGACCGACACGCGCTACCAAGCGACCATGGCGACCACGACGATCAAGCCATTCTCACAGGCATACTTCGATCTGCTCGACCGGCTTCCCGAACTGCGGGCGGTCTTCGCGCTCGGCGCGCGAGTGATCGTCGTCGGGAAAGATCGTGCGATCTCGCTGAGCGAACGCGGCGCGGCACAACTGGGTCCCGCTGAGTTGAAAGCGATCGTGAGCACGTGGTGAGGATCAAGTGAACGACGTCGATCGCCTGTTTCGCCAATATCATGAGCCGCTCGTGCGCTACCTGACGCGGCGGCTCGGCGATCGCGATTGGGCGGAAGAAGTGGCACAGGAGACGTTCCTTCGCGCGATGCGCCAGGAGACGATCGTGAGCGAGCGTGCGTGGCTCTTTGCCGTGGCGACCAATCTCGTGCGGGACGAAGCACGAAAGGACGCGCGACGTCGGCATCGGCTCGAGCTCTTGCGCGAGCAGGCGCGCGTGGACGACGTCGTCGAGCCGGAGCCGTTGGCGATCGAGCAGGCACAAGAGGCGGCCTTGGCGCGGAAAGCGCTCGATATGCTCGTCGAGCGCGACCGCGAGGCGTTATTGATGAGGGAAGAGGGACTCGACTACACGGAAATCGCCAGCGCGTTGGAGCTCTCGATCGGATCAGTTGGAACGACGCTGGCGCGAGCGCGACGGCGATTGGTGGACGCTTATGAATCGCTCCAGCAGGGCGGGAGCGTTGCACGAGGTACACATGCAGCATCTTGATGAAGGAACGATTCACGCGTGGCTGGACGGCGCGCTCCCCGCTGACGAAGCAGAGCGTGTAGCGAAGCACGTCGATGAGTGCCGCGACTGCGCGGCGATGGTCGCCGAGGCGCGCGGGATGATCGTCGCGGCGGGGAATATCATTTCCTCGCTCGATCACGTTCGCGGCGGCGTCATCCCGGCTTCGACGCCGACGCCCGCAGTCGCTGGGCAGCACTCACTGTGGCGGCGCTTGCGACTCACGCCGGCGCGAGCCGCGCTCGCCGCGACGCTTCTCGTCGCGGTCGCGTCGCTACTTACCGTTCGCCGAGTCTCGGAACCTGGAGCGGCTCGAGTGGCAACGTCTGAAAGCAAGCCGCTTCCCGTCACGGCGACGTCGGGATTGCCCGTGCAAGCGGCGCCGCCTCCGCCTCGCGACTCGTTGCCAGGGCTCGCCGAGAAAGCCGCACCACTGCGACCATCGCCCAAGAGCATGGCGGCAGCAGAGCGACAAGCTGGCGCTCGCGACAGCACGCACGTGCTGAACGCGATGAGTCCGAAGCCGGAACAGACGATGGCCAAAGCTCGTCCAGCGCTCGACAGCGTGACAAGTGCCGTGACGGATCGAGCGCAGGCGGCGGCCGCCGCACCGCGGGCAGCTCCGAGCCCCGCCAACGTCGCGGGAGCGCAAGCGTCGAAAGCGGCCGATGCCCGGGGAGATGCCGAGCGACAGTTCCCGAGAACCCTCCAGCTGCAGGAGGCGACAGGCCGATTGCGGTCGGCAACGGGCGAGCTCGAAGGGTGTTATCAAATCCGCACCGACTCGACGAGCTCAGCGCTCGCGCCGGAAATCCCGCCGCGATTTGCGCTCATGAACACAGGGAATGCTCCGTATCACGGTGTCCGATCAGTTTCGCCCGAGGGTCGTATCGATAGCGTCGTCCCCGGCGGCAGTTGGCAACGTCTAACAGCCGAGGTCGTGCGAGTACAGTTCGCCAACGCGCGTGAAGAGCAACCGCTCACGCTTCAGCTCACCGCCGGCGCACGCTCGGGGCAGGCCAGCATCGGCGGTCAGTCAGCGAATGTTCCCGTCGCGCGCATCGAGTGCCGGCGCTGAGTAGCGGGCACGGGTTGTGATCCTTATGACCGCGTGCAACCGACGAGCCGCTCAACGCGAAAGCTGCCTTCGACGCGAGCCGCGCTTGTCCGAATCGGCGCTCTCGCTCTCATTCTCATTGTCGTCGGGCTGATCGGGTACACGCGCGGTTGGTTCAGCGTTCGTCACACGCTCGAGCATCTCGGGCGTCTCCGTCGCTCACACAACCTCGTCGACTTTTCGATCGCGTTCGTCTGCGTCGTTGGACTCGGGACGGCCGGTGGCGCGCCCGGGCTGCCATTCGTAGTCGCCGCCGGCGCGCTGTTCGGCGCGGTGCTCGGCGCCATTCTCAGCTGGATCGGCGCGATGATCGGCGCGGCGGCAGGGTATTGGATCGCGCGCACGATCGGACACCAAATCGTCGTGAGCTGGCTCAAGCGATACAAGCGCGCGAGCGGCGCAGCCGACATGGCGCGCGATTTCCACGGCATGCTCCGCCTGCGGTTGATCGCGATCCTGCCGCTCGGCATCGTCAACTTCGTCGGCGGACTCGCGCGCACGCCATTCACGTCGTACATGGCCGCGACCGGGATCGGAATCATTCCGTCGATCCTCATCTACTCGTACTTCGCCGACAGTCTGCTCGAGCGCGTCGGGAATGGGCGATCCGACGCGCTCGTCAGCCTTGTCGTCGCGAGCGCGCTGCTGCTCGGACTCTCTCTCGCGCCCCGGTGGCTGGCACGCGTGAGCGAATAGAACTACTTGAGATCGATTCGGCCTATCCGGCTCACGCCACTCTCGGCGATCCAGAGGCGGTTCCGCGTGGAGTCGATGGTGACGTTCCGAATCACCGAGCCGCGAGTGGGGATCGGTACGACCTCCATCTTTTCGGTCTTGGGGTCGAACATGACCATGTTCCCCTGACGCGACTCGTTGAACCAAATGACGCCATTGGGCGCGATGCCGATCCCATACGGAGCCGATTTTTCGTCAGGCGTCTGCCACTCCTTCGCGGCTTTCGTCTTCGGGTCGTACATACCGAGATAGCCCCGCGCGAAGTCAGAGTACCAGATGCGCCCGTCGGACGTGATCGCCAAACGACGCGGGCGAGCCCCGGCCTCCGGCAGATCGACTTCGACCAGTTTTCCGGTCGCTGGGTCGAGGTGACCGAGCTTGTTCGTGCCGAACAACGCCATCCAAAGCGATCCATCAGGTGCGCGCTGCAACCCGTACGGAAGCGCGCGCGTTGTGGCGACGTCGTAGACCTTTACCTCGCCGGTGGCCGCGTTGAGCGATCCGTACTTATTCGACTGCTGCGCCGTGAACCAGACGGTGCCATTCAACCAAAGCGGCGTGTGTGGATCGCGAGCGCCCGGTGTTTTGTATTCCGTGATCGTGCCGGTTTTCGGATCGAGTCGGCCGATAATTCCCAGCGCGTTTCCCGTGTACCAGACGCCACCATCCGGCGCGACGACAATCCCGTGCGGACCGGACTTCGGTGTCGGCGTCGCGAATTCCTTGACCTCGCCGCTCTCGGGATCGAGCCGGCCGATGTAGCTCCCGTGCTGGTCGGCGAAGTAGACCATTCCATCCGCTGCGACAGCAGGGTCGTGCGCGAATGCGTCGGGGTTCTTGTGCGGCAGGACATACTCGCGCACAGTGAACGCCGCCGAGAGAGCGCGCACGACCTGGCCCACGCCCGACGCGGGGGTCACGGCGAGAACGAACAGCGCGAAGATGGCGATCGCCACCGCGCCGATGGCGAAGATGATGTGCGAACGACGGACCGAGGCGAGACGAGTGCGCATGTGAACCTCCTTAGCGTCGCGCAACGCGACGTAGGCATTGCGGGAAAGGCATGATATTGATGTACTTAGGTCTTGGATGACACGCAACTGGAGGACGTAAACCCCCTTGGCTACAAGAAAGGCGCCCGACCGCCGCGTACGCGCGCGTCGCATGGAGCACATCGTCATCGAATGCGTCACGCCAGAGCTCGACGCCGGACGGTACCCCGTCAAACGCATCGTCGGCGACACGGTCTGGGTCGGTGCCGACATCATCAAGGAGGGACACGACCAGGTCGCCGCGGTGATCCTCTATCGCGGGCCCGGAGAAAGCGATTGGTCCAGTGCGCCGCTCCAATACGACTTCGACAGCGATCGATGGTATGGAGCGTTCGACGTCGACCGCATCGGTCGTTGGATGTTCACGGTCGAGGCGTGGACTGACCGTTTCGTCACGTGGCGCTCGGAGCTCAAGAAGAAGATTGACGCCGGACAGGAAGTTCACACGGAGCTCGTCGAGGGCGCGGAGCTCATCCGTGCCGCTTCTCGGACGGCGCGTTCGGGGGCCGCCCGCGCGTCGCTCTTGTTGACGGCCAAGATCCTCGTCGATCGTCGTGGGGATACGGCCATCGAGCGTCGCCTTCAGCGCGCGCTCGACGACGATCTGTTGACGCTCATGCTCGAGCACAATCGCCCAGCCGATGTCACGCGCTTCCGGCGCGAGCTCGCGATCGTAGTCGATCGGGAGCGCGCGCGCTTCGCGTCCTGGTACGAGATGTTCCCCCGATCGCAGACCGCGCCGACACCGGGCGCATCGCCGCACGGGGGAACGTTTGCCGACGCGTCGGCGCGCCTGCCGCGCCTCGCCGATCTTGGGTTCGACGTCGTCTACCTGCCGCCGATCCATCCGATCGGACACACGTTTCGCAAAGGAAAAAACAATTCGCTCACTCCCGAGCCCGACGACGTCGGCAGTCCGTGGGCGATCGGCAACGAGCACGGAGGCCACACCGCCATCGATCCGGCGCTTGGTACGCTCGACGATTTCGATTCGTTCGTCGGCACGGCGTGCAGCCTCGGGATGGAAGTGGCGCTCGATTACGCGCTGCAATGCTCGCCTGATCATCCGTGGGTCAAGGAGCATCCTCAATGGTTCTTCGTCCGGCCCGACGGAACGATCAAGTACGCCGAGAATCCGCCCAAAAAGTATCAAGACATTTATCCGCTGAACCTCTGGTGCGACGACCGGCAGGCACTCTGGAACGCGTGCCGCGATGTGTTCCTGTTCTGGATCGGTCACGGCGTCAAGATTTTCCGCGTCGACAACCCACATACCAAGCCGCTCGCGTTCTGGGAGTGGGTGATCGACGAAGTCCAGCGCGAACACCCCGACGTCATCTTCTTCTCGGAAGCGTTCACTCGGCCCAAGCGAATGAACAGCCTGGCCAAGCTGGGCTTCACGATGTCGTACACGTATTTCACGTGGAAGAATTCGTCCACTGAGTTGCGCGAGTACCTGTCGGAGCTGACGCAGACGCCGATGGCCGAGTACTATCGCGGCAATCTGTTCACCAACACGCCCGACATCTTACATGAGTATTTAGTCAACGGTGGACGTCCGGCCTTCCGGATCCGCCTCCTGCTCGCGGGGACGCTGTCGCCGCTTTGTGGCATTTACAGCGGGTTCGAGCTGGCCGAAAACGTGCCGGCCCGACAGGGCAGCGAAGAGTATCTCGACTCGGAGAAATACCAGCTGCGGCCGCGCAACTACGACGCGGAAGGAAACATCAACGCCGACATCCAGCGCCTGAACGCCGTGCGCCGTGCCCAGCCGGCGCTGCAGCGCTACACCAACCTCACGTTCCACCTGAGCGAAAACCCGACGATTCTGTTTTATCGAAAGGCGTCGACCGAAGCGCCGCTGCACTGGACGGGCTCGCGCTCACAACCCGTACCGCCGGCGATCGTGCAGTCGATCCGACCCACAGCAGGCGACAACGGCGCGAGCGGTGACATACTCGTCGCCGTGAACACGGATCCGCATCATGTGCAGGAAACGATGGTCCACGTTCCGATCCACGAGATGGGGATCGACGACGACGAGCCGTACGTGGTCCACGATATCTTGAGCGGCACGCGCTACCATTGGCGTGGTGTGCGAAACTACGTCCGCTTGGACCCAGCGGACCAACCTGGCCACGTGTTGCTGCTCGAGCGCGTCGTGGCGGAATCGGCAGTCGTGAATGCGGAAGAACCGTAATCCGTCTCGCTGCCAGGCTCAACCGAGGTGGACGCTCGGTCGTGAGCGAAGCGAAGGATCTGCTGTCGTCGTCGCTGGGATTGTCGCGTCATCCGTTTTCCGAACTCGGCGTTCTCCGTTTTCCGTCGTCGGTGTTCAGTTTCCAGTGACTGATGGACCGCGACGGTTCATGACGGCTCACGGAGTTCACCTAATAAACGCGCGGCCGGAGAGACTCGCTCTCTCAGAGAGCCGTCCCGGAGCCGCGCGACTGGATAACTGATTACCCAAAACGGAGAACGGAAAACGTAGAGTTCGGAAAACGGAAACCTGAAAACGAGGCGTTCATGGCAGTTGCCCTCACAGTCCTCGCTTGAACCACATGATCAGCGTCCCCGCACTCGCGATGCCCATCGACACGAGCGCAGCGTCGCGGTGGCGGTTTTCGCCGCCAATCGAGTCCTCGGCATCACCGGCGCGCATCGCCGTAATCAAGAATCCGGCGTCCGACGCCAGCATGAGTGCCGAGTGAAGCCAGACCAAAGCCCGGTCATCAGTGTCATGCCGCGATTCGTAGAGGTTCCACACGCCGGTCACCGTGTTGAGTGCGAACAGACCGCCGAGCGCGCCCGCGACGACGGCGTGCGTCGGCTTCACCCAGTCCGATGTTCCCTCGCGTGAAATCAGCTTTTGCCCGAGCCAATACTCTGCGCCGAAGATGGGAAACTCGAGCCAACTTCCCACGCGATGCATCTGCAGACGGCTGTAATACTCGTCGCTGTACTCGACGGCCTTGCGCCGGCGCCGCGGGATCGTATCGCTCGCCAGTGATCGATTCCAATCCGGCACCAGTCGTGCGTCCACCGACGGCACTCGACGCTGCCATGCGCTCGCGCCGGTCGAGTCCGTTGGTGCGGATGTTGCCCCGAGCTGGGTGCTGGCCGATAGGGTATCGCGTGCCGCGGATGTCAACGGTGTTGCCTGCAGCAACGCGGCGACGAAGAATGAAGCGACGACCATGCGGAGCTCCTCGAGCAATGGAACACGTGGCGCTTTTTTTGGGCGCCTTTTGCATGTGCATGTGATGTACCCGTGGTTTCATTGGACACCGATCGACGCACCCAACCCTGATCACGCCTCCAAACATCTGTGAACGACAACGATCCGCTCTGGTACAAGGACGCCATCATCTACCAACTGCACGTCAAGAGCTATCGCGACGCGAATGCGGACGGCTATGGTGATTTCAGGGGTCTCGTCGAACGGCTCGACTACATCCAACAGCTCGGCGCCAACACGGTGTGGCTGCTGCCGTTCTATCCGTCGCCACTCAAGGACGACGGATATGACATCGCCGCATACGAGGAGATCAATCCGACCTTCGGAACGATCCAGGACTTTCAAAGTTTCCTCGATGCCGCGCACGCGCGGAATATTCGCGTCATCATCGAGCTGGTGATCAATCACACGTCCGATCAACATCCGTGGTTCCAGCGCGCGAGACGCGCGCCGAAGGCATCTCCCGAGCGCGCCTGGTACGTATGGAGTGATGATCCAAACAAATACGCCCAATCGCGCATCATCTTCACCGATACCGAGAAGTCGAACTGGTCGTGGGATCCCGAAGCGCAGCAGTTCTATTGGCATCGCTTCTTCAGCCACCAGCCGGATCTCAACTTCGACAACCCTGAGGTCGTCGAAACGATCAAGAACGTCATGCGCTTCTGGTTGCGGATGGGCGTCGATGGTCTGCGGCTCGACGCGATTCCGTATCTCGTCGAACGCGAAGGCACGAACTGCGAGAATCTCCCCGAAACGCACGAGATCCTGAGAGATCTGCGCCGCACGCTCGACGCCGAGTTTCCAAATCGGATTTTTCTCGCCGAGGCGAATCAGTGGCCGAGCGACGTGCGGCCGTACTTCGGCAACTCCGACGAATGTCACATGGCGTTCCATTTTCCGGTGATGCCGCGCATGTACATGGCGTTGCGCAAAGAGGACCGCACGCCGATCGTCGACATCATGCGGCAGACGCCGGAGATTCCACACGATTGCCAGTGGGCGATCTTTCTGCGTAACCATGATGAGCTGACGCTCGAGATGGTGACGAACGAAGAGCGCGACTACATGTACCGCGAGTACGCGCGGGACCCACGCATGCGCATCAACGTCGGCATTCGCCGCCGCCTGGCGCCGCTCATGGAGAGCGGTCGACGCCAGATCGAGTTGATGAACGCGTTGCTCATGTCCATGCCCGGCACGCCGGTCATGTACTACGGCGACGAGATCGGCATGGGCGACAACGTCTACCTGGGCGATCGCAATGGCGTGCGCACTCCGATGCAGTGGAGTCCTGATCGCAACGCCGGATTCTCCGAGGCCGACACGGCCGCGCTGTTCGCGCCGCTGATCGTCGATCCACCATACGGTTACCACACCGTGAACGTCGTCGCGCAGGAGCGCGTGCCGACGTCGTTGCTACGCTGGATGCGGCGCCTGATCGGCGTGCGCCAGCAATTCAAAGCATTCGGCCGCGGAACGTGGGAACCGATCGACACCGCGAATCGCCGCGTGCTCGTGTTCCTGCGCCGGTACAAGGACGAGCTCGTCCTCTGCGTCAACAACCTGTCGCGGTTCGCGCAATACGTGGAGCTCGACCTGCGCCAGTTCCACGGTATGGTGCCGTTGGAATTGTGGAGCAAGAACGCATTTCCACCGCTCGGCGAGCTGCCGTACCTTCTCACCCTCGGCCCCCACAACTTCCTCTGGTTCCGGCTGCTGCCCGCCGAGCGGGCGAAGGAATTCCAACGGACGACGTGATGGCGCCACAGCAGAACGCGCCCATCGTTACCGCGCTCGCGTCGCTCGCCGTCGACGACCTGCTGCGATTCGTCTCCGTGCAGCGGTGGTTCGCCGGGAAAGGCGGCGCGCCAACGGCGGTCCGCGTACTCAACTCGATCGTGCTTCCCTGGGGCGACGGCCGATTCGCGATCACGCGCGTCGTGGTGACCGCCAACAACGCTGATGTCACGTACCAAGTTCCTCTCGCGGCACGCGAGTCAATTCCGACCGGTGTCGCGGCTCAATTCATCGTCGGCGCGCCGGCCGGCGGGCGTGAGAGGCTGTATGACGCCGTTCAAGATCTCGAATTCCGTACCGGCCTTGCCCAGGCGCTCTCGCGCGGAGCCGTCGCTCGAGATCAGAGTAGCGCGTGGATCACCGAGCCGATCGAGACGGATTGGCTTCCCGCGACGGCGGACATCACGACCAGCGTCGGGTCGGCGGAGCAGAGCAACACGTCGATCGTGATCGCCGACCGGGCGATTCTCAAGCTTTTCAGAACACTCAAGCCCGGCGTTCATCCCGACGTCGAGGTCGCGCGGTTCCTGACGACTCGCGCGGGGTTCACCAACACGCCACGTCTCCTGGCTACGATCGAATTCGACGACGACGGCGGGCGTACCACGGCCGGTATGCTCCAGGAGTTCCTCCCCGGGTCGTCGGATGCTTGGAGCTACGTGCTCGATCGTGCGCGCCCGTATTTCACGGCACCCTCTGGTCGCGACGCGCCCAACGCATTCGTCGCCGAGGCCAAGCAGCTCGGCGCCATCACCCGAGCGATGCACGACGCGCTCGCGAGTGACGATGACGACGTCGCCTTCGCGCCCGAGCCAATCACGCCGGAAGATGTCGAGCGCTGGGCGCATCGGACGCAGCAATCGATTCGTGAATCGCTCGCGCTTCTCGAGCGACAGATTCCCTCGCGCGATTTCCCGCGCGATCGCGTGGCCGAGGCGCAGGCGCTGGTTCGGCGTCGCGATCACTACGTCGGATGGATCGATGAGATCGTGGACACTCTGGGCGACGCCGTGAGCGACGGAGCACGTATTCGCATTCACGGCGACTACCACCTCGGCCAAGTCCTGCGCACCGCGGGCGGCGAGTTCGTGATCATCGACTTCGAGGGCGAGCCGTCGAAGTCTCTCGAGGAGCGGCGTGAGAAGACGTCTCCGCTCCGCGACGTCGCCGGCATGCTCCGAAGCGTCGCGTACGCCGCGGCGACGCTCGCGGCGTCGGTGGAAAGGACCATCGACCTCCCCACGCGCGAGCTTCGCTCCGCGCGCTGGGAGCGCGATGTGCGCGCGGCGTTTCTCGCCGGATATCTCGGTGACGCTAGTGCGCGCGAAGATATGCCGGAGCTTTTTCCGGACAATGAAACGCAGATCCGACAACTGCTCGCTCTCTTCGAGACCGAGAAAGCGTTCTACGAGCTGTCGTACGAGCTGAATAACCGCCCCGACTGGGTCGGCATTCCGATGCGCGGCATCGCGAAGCTGTTCGTTACGCGTTAAAAAGACGCGCGCATGCCGAGGTAGACGCTGCGACCGATCCCGGGCAGAATACCTGGGCCCGGATACTCCGATGTGCGCTTCGTGAAGTATCGCGTGTCGGTCAGATTGTTGATGCCGAACGTGAGTTGCCGCTCGCTGGCGACGCGAAGCGCGAACGACCAGTCGAGCACCGTGTATGCCGGAATCAGTCCGCCGGCGGCGTCCTCGGTCGGCTGAACACTGTTGTTCGCGTCGCCGAATGACTGCGACGTGTGACTGACCTGGAGCGTGTTCGCGAATCGGCCGACGCCGTAAGTCGCGCCGAGTCTCGAAAGAACGCGTGGGGCTTCCTCGACGCGATTGCCTTTGAAATCGCCCGACACGTACCGTGCGTCGACGAAACCAAACGATGAGAAGAGGTCGAGCGCGCCCGCGCTGGTCGGTAAGCCAAGCAGCGGGAACGGATCGAGCTCGAGATAGCTCTCGACCCCTCGGTGTTCGCTCGATCCGATGTTGCCGACTTCGACGAATTCACCCGACGCATCGGTTCCGGTGCGCGTTCCGATCCGATCGCCGTACCACAGATAGAACCCGCCCACGTCGAATTTGAGTACCTTGCCGACTGTACCGCGCCAGCCGAGGTCCGCGTTGCCGCCGCGCGATGAGTGGAGGTCGGGGCTGATGCGCGCGATGCTGCCAAACGGCGTGAATGACGAGTACAGGATCGGCCGATACGCTTGCGAGACGTTCGCGTACAGTTCGGTCGACTCACCGGTGATGTAGCTCGCGGCGACGCCTCCCAAGGGATAGGAGTAGCCACGTGGTGTAAACGACGCCGTTGCGTCGGTGTACCCGCTCACCGTCGAACGCACCGATTCAAGCCGTATGCCGGGCACCACACTGAGGCGATCGGTCACGTGAATGAGCTCCTCGGCAAATCCGGCGACGTTCGCGGTGTTGAGCCGAAGCGCCCCTTCCCACGTGCCTTCGGTCAGGCGCAAATCAAAATCGCCGCTGACGGAGCCCGTGCCGCCCTCGAAGCGGCGAGCATGGACGTTGGAGAGTTTGATGCCCGTTGAGAGCGTCGCTCGTCTCGCACCCAGTGTGTGATCAACGCGCAGACGCGACTCGAGCGTGACGGTCTTGAATGTTTCGTTTTCGACCTCTCGGGGAATTTGTTCACCCGTTTCGGGATCAATCAGGTCAGGTGCGCCCGGACCGCCGTCTTCGTTTCGCCAGACGAGCGCGCGTGAGCCGTCGACGTATGACAGGGTGGTCTCGAGTCGCGCCGAGCGGGAGAAGTCGTACTGCGCGCGGAGTGCGGCGACATTCCATGGGCTCGCGAGCCAGTTCCGCGAACGGAACGATGCCCGGGGATCAGCGGCGAACGCGGAGTCATCGAGTCCGCCGGCCATGTGAATACGATTGCGGAACACCGTGTACTCGCCGCTGAGCGCAAGGCGTGACGACGGACGATACGTGACGCGTCCAAATGCGGCGAGCTGTCGGAAGTCCGAATTCGGACGCCAACCATCTTCGCGTCGGCCATGCACGAAGGCGTAGTACGTCCACGTGTCGGTCCCACCGCCGACCGAATTGAACGAGTTGACTAGCCCGAAGCTCCCGCCGCTGAGCGCCGACGTGAAACGCGGTGCGGTGTTCGGTTGACCATCGCGAATGACGTAGTCGACCACGCCGCCGAACTGCGGACCGAACGCCAGCGACGCGGCTCCGCGTACGACGTCGATCCGTTCGAGCGCTTCTGACGGCGGCGTGTAGTACGTCTCGGGATAACCGAACAGGTCTGCCGCGATGTTGACGCCGTTCTGGCGGACGTTCATCTCCACAGACTGCGTCGGATCGAGTCCGCGGAACGCAACGCCGTTTGATGGAAAGCCCGCACCCTCGGTTTCCGAGAAGTGGGCGCCGGGAATGCGGCCGAGGATCTGGCGCTCGACGTCTTGCGCGACGTTCGCCCGCAGCGAATCCATGACGATCACTTCGGTCTTTTTGCCGGTGAAGATGACGCTGCGCTGGACGGCTGGCAGGTGTCCGATCACGTGGAGCGGCCGGTCGGCGGTCACCACGACTCCCGAGATGCGCGTTGGAGGCACAGTGTCTTGCGCCGCGATCGCGGTGGAGGCGCTAAACATGAAGGACGTCGCGTAAAGCACCGGCCGCAGCGATCGAGCCGCGATGACACCGCGTGCGCGCGTCAGCCGACGTGATGAGCAAGGTAAGAACGACATAGTCACGATCCAAGTTGCCCGAGGCGCCGCCGCACTTGCGGCTCGCGCGTCGAGAGTTCGACAGTATTCACTCGTGGGGAGGTGTTCGAAGCTCGCGGGCAGTTAGCAGCCCGAGCTCACCGGCAACCTATCAACCATACCCGACAAATTCAATCGGGATTATTCCCGTCGAGAAAAAACCAACCAAACGACGGACAAGTTTCACCTGAGCGATCGAGCCATGACGTCGTCGTGCTGTAAATCGCCGCCGAGCATGAAGATCTGTCGTCCAACTTTGCGAAAGCCCGTTTTCTCATAGAAGGCAATCGCTCGCGGGTTGCGCTCCCACACGGCGAGCCAAATCACGTCGCACGCCCACGCGTGCGCTTGCTCGACGCATGCGGACATGAGCGCGGCGGCGACGCCGCGGCCGTGCCAACCGCGGTCGGCGTAGATGCGCTGCACCTCGGCCGGTCGGTCGGCCGCGATGCCGTCGGCGCGCGTTCCGCGGCGCATCGCAGCGTACCCGATCGGCTCGTCCGACGGATCGAGCGCGATCCACGTCACGCGGTCGTGGTCGGCCAGCTCGGCAATCTGCTTCGCCTCCGAGAACGCGCTCGCAAGGTAGAGGCGCATGTCCTCCGGAGTGTTGTCCGGGCCGAACGTCTCCTCGAACAATCGGGCGCCGAGCTCGGTGAGCAATTTGGCATCGCCGGTCGTCGCGCGGCGCAGGCGAATCGCGTCGAGAGTATTCGTCACCTGGCTGTCATCCGGCTTATGGTAGGCCTAACGGGCGTCGAGCTTCGATGAGGCAGCTGCTGGTCTCGCTCTCGACGTCGCGATGCTAGCCTCGCATAATGGCACCCGAATTGACCAAGCTGACTCGAATGACGCACGAAACCGCCTACGCGAACTCGCGTGGAATGAAAGTCGGGGAGCTCGCCAAGCGAACGGGGCTCTCCGTTCGCGCGCTCCATTACTACGACGAGATCGGCCTCTTGCAGCCGTCCAAGCTCACGAAGTCGGGCCATCGTTTGTACGGTCCGACCGAGCTCGTTCGTCTGCAGCAAATCAAATCGCTACGGCAGCTCGGCTTCAGTCTCGACGAAATTGCGGCCTGCCTCGATGCGCCGCAATTCTCGCCGCAACGTGTGCTTCAGATTCACGTGGAACGACTACGCGAGCAAATTGGCCAGCAAGAGCGGCTCGTCGCGCTGCTCGAAACCTTGTCGGCCAGCTTCGCCGCGGGCGCCGTTGCGTCGGCCGACGATTTCGTGAGTGCGATCGAGGGCATCACCATGGTGGACCGCATCTTCAGCGTCGAGGAGCTCGACGAGATCAAGGCGCGCGGCGAACGACTGGGCCGCGAACACGTCCGAGCCGTCGAACGGGAATGGCCGGCACTCATTGCCAAGGTTCGCGCCGAGATGCTCGCTGGCACGGATCCGGCGAACGATCGAATGCGACCGCTCGCCTCGCGCTGGCGCGAGTTGGTTCGGGAGTTCACGGGCGACAATCCGAACATCGAGCGGAAGGTGCGGGCCGCCTACGTGACGGAACCGAGGCTCATGCAGCGCACTGGCCTCGACCCGCGGCTCTTCGCCTACGTCGACACCGCGATTCGAGCCCTCGACGGCTAGCTTCCTCGGTCTGGGTCACTCTCCGCACTTCACAAAGCCAATATGCGCGTCTGGCCGGGCCAACCCTATCCACTCGGCGCAGTATGGGACGGCCAGGGTGTCAACTTCGCGATCTTTTCTGAGAACGCGACAGCCGTCGAGCTGTGCTTGTTCAACCACGCGGACGACGCGGTCGAGTCGCACAAGATCATGGTGCGCGAACGCACCGATCAGGTGTGGCATTGCTATCTGCCCGATGTTCGGCCAGGACAATTTTACGGCTATCGCGTCCATGGCCCCTACGATCCAAACCGCGGCCATCGCTTCAATCCCGCGAAGCTGCTGATCGACCCGTACGCGAAGGCGATCACTGGGACCATTCGGTGGAGCAACGCGTTGTTCGCCTACAAGGCCGGTTCGCCAAACGAAGACTTGGAGCCCGACCCGAACAACAGCGCGGGCGACGTGCCGAAGTGCGTCGTGATCGATCCCGCGTTCACGTGGGAGACCGATCGTCCGCTCCGCATTCCTTGGAATCGCACGATCATCTACGAATGCCACACCAAGGGGATGACGATTCTGCATCCCGAGGTGCCGGAGTCGCTTCGAGGAACCTACCTCGGCTTGTGCAGCGATCCGGTCATCGAGCATCTGCTCGCGCTCGGTGTGACGGCGGTCGAGTTGTTGCCGGTGCACGAATCGGTGGTCGACCGGCATCTCGCCGAACGCGGACTGACGAACTATTGGGGCTACAACTCGATCGGGTTCTTCGCGCCCGACGTCCGCTTTGCCGCGAAGGGACTCGGCAATCAGGTCTACGAGTTCAAGAGCATGGTGAAGACGTTTCACTCAGCCGGCATCGAGGTCATCCTCGACGTGGTGTACAACCACACCGGCGAGGGAAATCATCTCGGGCCGACACTGTCGCTGCGTGGAATCGACAACCGCGCGTACTATCGGCTCGAGCCAAATCAACGGCTCTATACCGATTTCACCGGCACCGGAAACAGCCTCAACATGCAGCACCCGCGCACGATCCAGCTGATCATGGATTCGCTGCGCTATTGGGTGAGCGACATGCACGTCGACGGCTTTCGCTTCGATCTCGCTCCCGTGCTCGCGCGCGAGCTTCACGACGTCGACAAGTTGTCGTCATTCTTCGACACTATCCATCAAGATCCGACTCTGGCGAGCGTCAAGCTCATCGCCGAGCCATGGGACGTCGGACCTGGGGGCTATCAGGTCGGCAATTTTCCGATTCGTTGGGCGGAATGGAACGGACGCTATCGCGACACCGTGCGACACTATTGGCGGGGCGATCCGGGCCAGGTACCCGACCTCGCTTCGCGACTCGCGGGTTCGAGCGACATCTACGAGCCGAGCGGGCGCGGGTCGTACGCGAGCGTGAACTTCGTGACGGCGCACGATGGCTTCACGCTCTACGACCTCGTGAGCTACGAGCAGAAGCACAATGAGGCGAACGCAGAGAACAATCGCGACGGCACAGACGGCAACATCAGTCGGAACTGGGGCGCCGAAGGTGAAACGGACGACCCGGCGATCATCGAACGTCGACTCCGGGTCATGCGCGACATCATCGCCACGCTCGCGTTCTCGCAAGGGATTCCGATGTTGTCGCACGGCGATGAGATCGCTCGCACCCAACGCGGGAACAACAACGCCTACGCGCAAGACAACGAGCTCGCATGGGTCCATTGGGACCTCGACGACCGGAAACGCCAGCTGCTCGCGTTCACGCGAAAGTGCATGAATCTCAGGCATACCCATGGCGTGTTGCGGCGGCGGCACTTCTTTCGCGGCGAACCCACATACAAAGGCGGACCGAAGGATCTGTCATGGATTCGCGCCGACGGCCATGAGATGGCGGACGCGGATTGGCACAACGGCGACAACCACGCGCTCGGCATGCTCATCTACGGCGAGGGCACCGATGAGACCGACGATCGCGGCCGACCCATCAAAGGGGATACGCTTCTTCTTGTGCTCAACACGTCCGAGAACACAGTCACGTTCACCATGCCGCCCATGAACGGCGACGACGCGTGGGCCGAATTGATCGATACGGCGACGCGCGAGCTCAGCGTCGTTCGGACAGACGTCGTCGAGGTCGCACCGTTTTCACTGGTGCTGCTGCGGTACGGAGGCAATCGCCGGATCGCGAACGAGGACTACACGATATGAGCAGAACCGTCGGGTCGAGAGAGACGAATGGCTAAAAAGGAACCACCCAAGGACGATCCACCGAAAAAAGAAGCGGGACGCGCGTCGCGAACGCCACGCACGGCGAAATCGACGAGCGCCCCGGAAAAAAAACCGCGCGCGCCACGAAAGAAGAAAGCGGCACCCGCACCGGCGATCGCGGAACTCGCGCCAGCGACGTCGGGTCTGCCGACAATACCGCGCGCCGATCTCGAACGCCTCCTTGCCGGAGACCACTCGAGTCCACATTCGATACTTGGGGCGCATCCGGCGACCGTGGGCGGTGAGAATGGCGTCGTCGTTCGTGCGCTCATTCCCAACGCCGTCTACGCCGAATGCGTGTTCGACGACGGTCGCGTGGCGCCGCTCACGCGCGAAGCGGAAGGTCCGTCGGACTTGTACGAAGCGTTTGTGCCGGGTGCGACGCTCCCCGCGCGCTACCGCTTTCGCTTCCACTACGCCGACGGTGCGACGTGGGACCGGGCGGATCCATACCGGTTCCTGCCCACGCTCGGCGACGTCGACCTTCACCTCTTCAACGAGGGAACGCATCGCCAACTGTGGAAAGTGCTCGGAGCGCATCCGAGGACTGTCGACGGCACAAACGGCGTGAGCTTCGCGGTCTGGGCGCCGAACGCGCGGCGAGTCAGCGTCGTCGGCGAATTCTGCGCCTGGGACGGACGCATCTTCCCGATGCGAATGCTCGGCAGCTCTGGCGTGTGGGAGATCTTTCTTCCCGAGATCAGCGCCAATGCGCTCTACAAGTTTGAGATCCTCACGCGCGAGGGCGCGCTTCGCGTCAAGACCGATCCCTTCGCCGCGAAGATGGAACAAGCGCCGGGCAACGCGGCGATCGTTCAACCCGAAGACACCTACCAGTGGAACGATGCCGCGTGGATGCAAGCGCGCCGCAGAATCGATTTGATTCGCTCCCCGGTGAGCATCTACGAGGTGCACCTCGGCTCATGGGCGCGCGTTCCGGAAGATGGCGGTCGTCCGTTGTCGTATCGCGAGATCGCTCCGAAGCTGGCGGAGCACGTCGTGGGCCTGGGGTTCACGCATGTCGAGCTGATGCCGATCATGGAGCATCCGTTCTACGGGTCGTGGGGATATCAGGTGAGCGGCTACTACGCGCCGACGTCGCGCTACGGAACGCCCGACGATTTTCG